>ENA-UOJO01000022-UOJO01000022.1-human-gut-metagenome-genome-assembly--contig:-P57-NODE-22-length-255927-cov-19.452765_pt1 | contig 255927 bp, 260 predicted proteins | sample MGYA00242351_ERZ723898 | MGnify/ENA metagenome assembly ERZ723898 | reverse complement strand
TATGCCCTTTTAGGGCTTGTGCATACCACCAGTTTAACTGGTGGTTTTGATTTTTACAATAATTCAAATAATGTTGCCAAATTGTTGCCACGAGGGCATCAAACCTTAGAAAACCCAGTAATTCCTGGCTTTTTAGGCATCTGAAATTATTCCCACTCAATCGTGCCGGTCGGCTTTGGGGTGAGGTCATACAGGACCCGGTTCACGCCGTTTACCTCATGCGTGATGCGCTCGGTGATGCGCTGCAACAGTGCGAAGGGGATATCCTCCACGGTTGCGGTCATGGCGTCTATGGTGTTGACTGCGCGAAGGATAACCGGGTAGGCAAACGTGCGCGCATTGTTGCTTACGCCCACGGACTTGAAATCCGGCACTACGGTAAAGTATTGCCAAACCTTGCCTTCAAGGCCGTTTTTTGCAAACTCTTCCCGCAGAATCGCATCGGATTGGCGGACGGCCTCAAGCCGTTCCCGCGTGATGGCACCCAGGCAGCGCACGCCAAGACCCGGGCCCGGGAAGGGCTGGCGATATACCATGCCGTCGGGCAAGCCGAGCGCTTTGCCCACGACGCGGACTTCGTCCTTGAACAGGAGGCGAAGCGGCTCAACGAGCTCAAACTTTAAATCCTCCGGCAGACCGCCCACGTTGTGGTGCGCTTTAACGGGGCCGCTTTCAAGAATATCGGGGTAAATGGTGCCCTGCGCAAGAAATTCAATTCCAGAGAGCTTTCGGGCTTCTTCTTCAAACACGCGGATGAATTCCGCACCGATGATCTTCCGTTTCTGCTCCGGATCGCTCACGCCCGCGAGCTTGTCCAGAAAGCGGTCTACCGCATCCACATAAACGAGGTTTGCATCCATCTGGTTGCGGAACACATCGATGACCTGTTCCGGCTCGCCTTTTCTCAGCAGGCCATGATTCACGTGTACGCAGACCAGCTGCTTGCCGATTGCCTTGATCAGAAGCGCTGCGACGACGGATGAATCCACGCCGCCGGAGAGCGCAAGAAGCACTTTCTTGGTTCCGACCTGCTTGCGGATCAGGTCAAGCTGTTCGGCGATAAACGCATCGGCAAGTTCCTTGCTGTTGATGCGCGCCATGGTTTCCGGACGCTTGTTGGGTTGCATAGTTGATTCCTCCATAGTTTTAAATCTGTGAAATTTTGTGCTTCGCGGAGCGCGCGGTTCAGTCGATTGCAGCCCGGATGGCGGCAAGGAGCGCGTCATATGTTTCGTAAGCGGGGAGGTCGGGATTCTGCGCTTTGATCCCGTCCGTGCTGCGGAACAGGAAACCGGCCTTGCTTGCCCGGATCATAGCGAGATCGTTATAGCTGTCCCCGGAGGCGATGGTATCATATCCAATGGATTGCAGGGCCTTTACCGTGGTGAGCTTTGAATGCTCAATGCGCATCTTGAACCCAGTAATTTCCCCGTTCGGCGCAACCTCAAGCGTGTTGCAGAAAATTGTGGGCCACCCAAGCTTTTCCATCAGCGGAGCGGCAAACTGTGTAAAGGTATCGCTGATGATAACAACCTGCGTCATGGCGCGCAGCGCGTCCAGAAATTCCCTTGCACCGGGCAGAGGATCGATTTTTGCAATGGTTTGCTGAATGGCGGTCAGCCCCAATCCGTGCTCCTTCAAAATGCCGAGGCGCCACCGCATCAGTTTATCATAATCGGGCTCATCCCGCGTGGTGCGCTTCAGTTCCGGAATGCCGCTGGCCTCCGAGAACGCAATCCAGATTTCCGGCACCAAAACGCCTTCCAAATCCAGACAAACGATGTGCATTGTCCGTTATCCTCCCAGTCATGCTATTTAAAATAAAATCATATATCATTTTGAACGATTATTCAAGATGGGAAGAATACTCCGGAAGTATAATAAATTGCCTCATAACTGTTGCAGCCATACACTGCGGCAAGTCACTGCACCGCATTGCGAACACCGCCCGCCACCACAGAGCACAAAGGCCGCAGATTTGCCGGATTGCGGCCGTTTGGGGACGGAAACGCTTTCCGGAAGCGATAAACGGGGAGGCATTCACTGGAATGACGGAGTTCCTGAATGGGCGCCTTGACGCTTTAACGATATGCAAAACAGCCGTGGGATGGCATGATGCCCGCGGCTGTTTCGGCATAAACGGGATATATAACGCGAAAGGAAGGGGGAGCGCTTTTATTCCCACTCGCTCCCTGCAAAGCTTAACTTAAACAGTTTTGTATGGGCGATTTGGCACAGATTACTCTGATTATCTGCATTCTTCATCGGATATGGGCTATCCGATTTTTTGTTGCCAATATGTTGCCACGATGATGGTGCTTCGTTGTTGCTGTTGTTTATGAAGCAGTTGTACTTGCAGTTTTGGATTATGTCAGATGAGTTGCTTGATAAAGACCTCGTCTTGGTTCTTTGCCTTACAGCCTGGCGCTTTCTGGTATCCATGTTTCAGGTAAAAGCGTTCTGCTGTATCGGTTGTTAGAATGCTTGTGTACATTCCATGTTGCTTGAAATAGCCTTCTGCAAGTCGCAGAAGTGCTGCGCCATGACCGGCATTGCGATTTGCATTTGATATCCAGAATTCCCTGATAAAGCCGCAAGTTTCTTCAAAAAACCAGCTCGTAAACTTTGTGGGCTTAAACTGTATAAACCCGACGATGCTTCCGTCTCTGACCGACCGGACAAAGGCTTGATTATCACCTTCATCATTCATCTCCCGGAACAGACCATCCCAATCCTTCACGTTGATTCCAAGCTCGGAGAAGTAGGTTTTAAATGCGGTTTGGAACAGCAGATCGGAGAAATCAGAGATCAGCACGTCAGAGAATGCCGGTCGATCATCAGGAAAGTGATACATTAGGTTCAGACAATCCGGCGCATCCTAGTCTACGTAGCCGGTATCGACAAATCCGACCTTTTCGTAGACCCGGAGAGCGGCGGTATCGTCTTTTTTGACGCAGACCTCGACACAATTGTACTTCCGCTCTTTTCCAAGTTCAGAAAGAATGATGCGCAAGGCTTCTGTGCCATAGCCTTTTCCTTGGTACTGCTGATCGATCATAAACTGCTGTAGATCGTAGCAGGTGGGTTCCTCGTCCAGATCCTTTATCATGGCAACGCCAATAATCGCATCATCATTGGCGATTCCGATGATCCTTGCACGAAAAGATCGGTAGACGTAGCCTCTAGCAAGAATGCCGACGGCACTATCAAGAAAGACTGCTTGGGTTTTACTGACTGACAGCTTTCTGATTTCCAGCCAGCTTTGTTCGTTTACATCAATTAGTTTGAGCAATATTCAATCCTCCATTTATTATTGGAGGGTCAAATCTCGTGGGCCCTCCATACACGATTCATCTTCATATACGATCACCCCTTTGTATGTAATATCTGCTCATAAACAACAGCATAAATAATATAACACATTTTGCTTAAGTTTTCAAGACGAAAGATGTCCAGGGAAAAGCCTGCATACGGGAATAGCGGCGGGGATTGCTTCCCGCCGCCGATACCTTATGCGTAGATCAGATCGTTGTTTACAACCTCCATCGCACGATCCCGGATGTTGTTCATCCGCTGCACCCACAGCATTTGATCCTATGCCTTGAGCTGTTCGGTGACGCCCCCGGGCAGCCATCTGTTTTACCGGATCAAGAAACATGCTGCATAAAATAGCAACCCTGCCCGGCGCTGTGCCGTCCCCTTACGGGGCGCTCCCTCTTTTGAGATCATGGCGGTTTATATCAGTTCGGACGGTCATTCAGTTGTTGAGCCTAAACGTATTCGCTTAAGCTCCTGCCGTTATACTAAGTATTTATGCTTATATTAAGAGGTTCTGGAGAAAAATTAAATATTTTTGCTTAAGTTTCTCTTGGTGGGATTAAACGCATCTGCTATAATATATGCAAGTATATATGTAGAAGGTTTTCCTATGGCAATCGGTGAAAGAATTCGTTTCATCCGTAATCTGCGGGGTATGACGCAGAAATATCTTGGTACATTGGTCGGCTTCCCGGAGAAGACCGCCGATATCCGTATGGCGCAATACGAGGCTGGCTCACGCACGCCGAAGGAGGATCTGACTAAAGCCCTGGCAAACGCACTGGAAGTATCGCCGCTGGCGCTGGATATTCCCGATATTGACAGCTATCTCGGGCTGATGCATACATTGTTCGCCTTGGAAGATCGCTACGGTCTGACGATTGAAAACAGGGATGGAGAAGTGCTTTTCCGTATTGATCCCCGAAAGGGAAAGGACGCCGTCCGTATCTCCGAAATGGTCTATGCTTGGGCTCCTGTTGCGAAAAAATACCGTGCCGGGGAGATCAGCAAGGTCGATTACGACAAGTGGCGCTATAACTATCCGCAGTACGACGACACGCAGATCTGGGCAAAGGTGCCATCCCAGGAGCTGAGCGGCGCCATAATCGAGGCATTCAAGGACAAAATCAAAGAGTAATACAAATCGGTATTGTATGGGAGATAAATGTATGGACACTGTTACTCTAAAAGCTGCAGCAAAGGACGATATGCAGATCATATGGAGAATGCAAACCGAGGCTTTTTCAGAGCTGCTGGTAAAGTATCAGGACTATGATATGAGCCCTGCAGCAGAGAGTTTCGAGAAGGTCATGGCAAGGTATGAACAGCCTTGGACTGTTTATTATTTCATTGTTGCCGGGGATAAAAATGTTGGCGCTATTCGGATAGTCGACAAGAAAGATGGCAGCAGAAAACGGATATCTCCTATCTGGATCATGCAGGAACATAGAAACAAAGGATATGCTCAGGCCGCTATCCTGGCGGCAGAACAAATCTATGGCTCCAATCATTGGTGTCTGGATACCATACTGCAGGAAGCAGGAAATCTTCATCTGTACGAGAAAATGGGCTACCATCAGACTGGACGAATTGAAAAGATCAATGATCGGATGGACATTGTCTTTTACGAAAAAGACTAGTTTTGCACAACTTCCCGTTTGTCGTTTTCTCAAATAACGACAAAAAGCCCTTCGCTGCATACCCACAGCGAAGGGCTTTCCTAATATGGATCGTTTGCCTCAAACCGGGGAGAATTACTCTCTTACCCCCAAACCCCTTGATACGGAGAATAAAGGGAAATCATGCGGCTGTTATCAAATTGTTATCAAAAAAACCTTTGCGGAGCCGGAAAGCCTTGATTTTACTGGGTTTTCCGGTTTTCGTATCTTATTCCCACTCAATCGTTCCCGGCGGCTTCGAGGTAATGTCATAGACCACGCGGTTTACGTGCGGCACTTCGCCTATAATGCGTTCGCTGATGCGCCGCAGCACGGGGAAGGGAATCTCTGCCCATTCCACAGTCATCGCATCCGTGGAGGTGACGGCACGCACGCCGATGGCGTAATCGTAAGTGCGTTGGTCGCCCATCACACCTACGGAGCGCATGCCGGTGAACACGGTGAAGTATTGCCAGATCTTTTCAGCAAGACCTGCCGCGGCAATCTCCTGACGGAAAATGTAATCGCTCTGGCGCAGAATTGCAAGCTTTTCTTCGGTCACTTCACCGAGCACGCGGATTGCAAGGCCGGGGCCGGGAAAGGGTTGGCGCCACACGAGTTCATGGGCGATGCCGAGAGATTCGCCGAGCGCGCGCACCTCATCCTTAAAGAGCATGCGCAGCGGTTCCACCAATCCCTTGAAGCCGATGTCCGCAGGCAGCCCGCCTACGTTGTGGTGGCTCTTGATCTTTGCGCCGGTCTGCGTCCCGCTTTCGATCACATCCGGGTAGATGGTGCCCTGCAAAAGCCAATCAGCGCCGCCAAGCTTTTTCGCTTCCTCTTCAAAAACGTGCACGAATTCCGCACCGATAATTTTGCGTTTCTGCTCCGGCTCGGTCACGCCCGCAAGCTTGCCGAGAAAGCGTTCGCGCGCATCAATCTTGATGATGTTGAGGTTCAGCTTGTCACGGTAGAAGCTGATGACCTCCTCCGCTTCCTTGTGGCGCAAAAGGCCATGATCCACGAAGATGCAGGTGAGCCTGTCGCCAATGGCGTTGTGCACCAAAACGGAGGCCACGGACGAATCAACGCCGCCCGAAAGCGCGCCGAGCACGCGGCCCTCCCCTACCTGAGCCCGGATTTGCGCAATCAGCGTGTCCGCAAGGCCCGCGGGGGAGTAGGTGCAGCTGCAGCCGCAGATATTCTTCAGGAAATTGTGGAAGATCAGCTCGCCCTTGGGCGTGTGCGCAACCTCCGCATGGAACTGGATGCCATAAAGCTTGCGCGCATCGTCCGCAAATGCGGCGAAGGGGCAGTTGTCCGTCTCCGCGATGGCGGAGAACCCCTCCGGCATGCCAAACACGGAATCGTTGTGGTTCATCCAAACGATTCCGGAATCAAGCCCTTTGAGCAGAGGATGCTCCGTCATGCGGATGGGCGTGCGGCCGTATTCGCGCACAGGCGCGGCTTCAATGCGGCCGTCGAATGCTTTTGCGATGTACTGCATGCCGTAGCAGATGCCCAGTACGGGTACGCCGAGCGAGAAAATCCCGCTGTCGCAGGCCTTCGCGCCCTCGGCATACACGCTGTCCGGCCCGCCGGTGAGGATGAGGCCGGACAACGATTCGCCCTTGATTTGCTCGATCGGCGCGGTGTGGGGGAGAAGCTCGCTGTAAACGCCGGCTTCGCGCACGCGCCTGACGATCAGCTGGTTATACTGCCCGCCAAAATCGAGAACGACAACTCTTTCCATGTATGCGTGAAATTCCTTTCAGAAAATGAATGACTCATGCGCCGGGTGCATCGCTGCCCTGCTTTGCCGCGGCCAGGCGTTCCCTGCGGCGATAATGGAAATACAGGAAAGTATCCACGCTCACCATGGCAAAATTGATGCAATAAAGCACAAGCACGATGTTCCGGCTGTAAAGCAGCTTGTGCGTGATGCCTGCGACATAGCCGATCAGGATGACGATGAGGAACAACACGCTCTTTCCCTGCGTGCTTTTCGTGCGCAGGGATTTGATGATGTTCAGCGGCCAGGCAAGCCCGAAACAGATGAGCATGACTGCTTCAAAAAAACTGATGTCGCTCATCACAAAATCACGGTTCGTCCCGGAACACAATGCCGTTTTCGTCCGCCCGCTCGATGATGGCAAGGGACTGCACGTTTTCGCCCTGCGCGCGCAGCCGGTCGCCGCCGCCCTGAAAGCCCTTTTCAATTGCAATGCCAAGGCCCAGCAGGGTTGCGCCCGCCTGGCGCACGATGTCCACAAGGCCGCGCAGCGCTTCGCCGTTGGCCAGAAAATCGTCGATGATAAGGACTTTGTCCTTCGGGCCGAGCCACTGGCTGCTCATCAGCAGCGTGACTTTCTTCTTATAAGTATAAGAAAAGATTTCGCTTTGGTACAGGCCGCCTTCGATGTTGTCAGACTTCGCCTTTTTGGCGAAGATAAGCGGTACGCCGAACTCTTCTGCGCAGATGGCACCGAGCGCAATGCCCGAAGCTTCCACCGTAAGCACGGCCGTAAGGCCCGTTAAATCAAAAAGCCGACCGAATTCTTTGGCCATCTCGCGCATAAGCTTTGTGTCAACGCGGTGGTTCAGGAAGCCGTCGACCTTAATGATGTTGCCCGGCAGCACGCGCCCCTCGGCGCGAATGCGATCTTTCAACAATTGCATGGCGGTTTTATCTCCATTTCAATTTTATTGCGCTTCAATGCGCATATTATCCCTTAAAATTCGACCTAAAGCAAGGCCTTTTGAGAAAATTCTTTTACCATAACCACCCCGCAAGAAGCTTCACAGCAAATTCAAAATCATATCCCACTTTTGTCAAGACAATAAGAAGGAAATACGGTATACTGTTTCCCGTAAAACAAGAACATTAGTTCCGAAAAAGGAGGTTTGATATATGGATATTCGCAAGTTTACCCAACGCTCGGTTGAGGCGATCCAAGGGGCGCAGAGCATCGCCATCGAGCACAACAACCAGCAGGTGGACGAGGAGCATTTGCTGCTTGCGCTGCTCACGCAGGAGGATTCTTTAATTGCAAGCCTGCTTACGCGCATGGGCAAGGATGCGGATGCGTTCACGGAGGCCGTGCGCGGCGCGGTGGAGCGCCGCCCGCAGGTAACGGGAAGCGGCCGGGAAGCGGACCGGGTTTACATTACGCCGGAGCTGGACCGCGCGCTTAACGCCGCCGAAAAGCAGGCGCAGCACATGAAGGATGCGTATGTTTCCGTGGAGCATGTGTTCCTTGGAATGATGGACGCGCCGAACGAAGCGATCAAGGCCGTCTTCAAGCAGTTTGCCGTAGAGCGCAACGCATTTCTTGCGGCGCTTAACGATATCCGCGGCGGCGCGCGGGTCACGAGCGATTCGCCGGAGGGCACCTATGATGCGCTCGGCAAATATGCGCAGGACCTTGTGGAGCTTGCGCGCAAGCAGAAGCTTGACCCCGTGATCGGCCGGGATGACGAAGTGAGAAACGTCATCCGGATTCTTTCGCGCAAAACAAAGAACAACCCGGTTCTTATCGGCGAGCCGGGCGTGGGCAAAACGGCCATTGCGGAGGGGCTTGCGCAGCGCATCGTGCGCGGGGATGTTCCGGCGTCGCTTAAGGAACGCAAGATCTTTTCCCTGGATATGGGCGCGCTCATTGCGGGCGCGAAGTTCCGCGGTGAGTTTGAAGAGCGCTTGAAGGCCGTGCTGGGCGAGGTAAAGCGCTCCGAAGGGCGTATCATCCTTTTCATCGACGAGCTGCACAACATTGTCGGCGCAGGGCGGACGGAAGGCTCCATGGATGCGGGCAACCTGCTCAAACCGATGCTCGCACGCGGCGAGCTGCACTGCATCGGCGCAACGACGCTCGACGAATACCGCAAATACATCGAAAAGGACCCCGCGCTTTCCCGCCGCTTCCAGCCTGTGATGGTGGATGAACCGTCGGTGGAGGACACCATTTCCATCCTGCGCGGCCTGAAGGAACGCTATGAGGTATACCACGGCGTGAAGATCAACGACAACGCGCTCATCGCCGCGGCCACGCTTTCCAACCGATATATCTCGGACCGCTTCCTGCCGGATAAGGCGATCGACCTTGTGGATGAAGCGTGCGCGATGATTCGCACGGAAATGGATTCCATGCCCACGGAGCTCGACGAAATTTCCCGCCGCATCATGCAGCTTGAAATTGAGGAGGCGGCGCTCACCAAGGAGAGCGACAAGCTTTCCGTCGAGCATCTTGAAGAAATCCGCAAGGAGCTGGCCCGGGAGCGTGAAGAGTTCGCAAAGCTCAAGGCAAAATGGGAAAACGAGAAGGATGCGATCAAAAACGTGCAGAAGCTGCGCGGCGAGATCGAACAGCTCAACGCCGATATGGAAAAGGCGGAGCGGGAATACGACCTGAACCGCGCGGCGGAGCTGAAATACGGAAGGCTGCCAAAGATGAAGGCGGAGCTGGAGGCTGCGGAGAAGGCGAGCGAGCAGGGCAAAAGCGAGGGCCTTCTGCGCGACCGCGTAACGGAGGAGGAAATCGCCCGTATCGTGGCGCGGTGGACGGGGATCCCCGTGGCAAAGCTGATGGAGGGCGAGCGCGAAAAACTCCTCCATCTGGAAGCGATTCTACACGAGCGCGTCATCGGGCAGGACGAGGCCGTTACCGCCGTGTCGGATGCGATCCTGCGCACGCGCGCGGGCCTCAAGGACCCAACGAAGCCCATTGGCAGTTTCCTGTTCCTGGGCCCAACGGGCGTCGGCAAGACCGAGCTTGCAAAAGCGCTCGCGCAGGCGCTCTTTGACGATGAAAACAACATGGTGCGCATCGACATGAGCGAATATATGGAAAAGCATGCCGTTGCGCGGCTCATCGGGGCGCCTCCGGGCTATGTCGGGTATGACGAGGGCGGCCAGCTTACGGAGGCCGTGCGCCGCAAACCGTACTGCGTTGTGCTGTTTGATGAAATTGAGAAGGCGCATCCGGATGTATTTAACGTGCTTTTGCAGGTGTTGGACGACGGCCGCATGACGGATTCACAGGGACGCACGGTGGATTTCAAGAACACCGTGATCGTCATGACCTCCAACCTCGGCTCGAACTATATCCTCGAAGGCATTGAGAATGGAAAAATCACGGAGGAGGCGCGCAGAAAGGTGGATATGCTTCTGAAGCAAAGCTTCCGCCCGGAATTCCTGAACCGATTGGACGATGTGGTGTTCTACAAGCCGCTGACGCGGGATGAAATCTTCCGCATCACCGATCTACTCCTGACCGACCTGCGCAAACGCCTGCAGGAGCGCAGGCTGGACGTTACGCTGACCGATGCGGCAAAGCAGTATATCGCCGACGCGGGGTATGATCCGCATTACGGAGCGCGTCCGCTCAAACGGCTGCTGCAATCCAGGCTGGAAACGCTGCTCGCGCGGCGCATCATTGAACAGGATGTGGCGCCGGATACTGTGTTCACCGTGGATTATGACAGGAACGGCCTTACGGTGAAATGACGGACGCGGGGAGGGGAGCGCAAGCCCACCTCCCCTGCATTGCGCTCTCCCTGCAAAGCTGATATACTGAGGAACGCAGAAAACCGAAAGCGGAGGGCGGAATTATGCGGGTTCTTGTGATAGACGGCCAGGGCGGCAAGGTAGGCGCACAGCTTGTGAGCGGCATTCGCGAACGCCTGCCCGGCGCACGGGTGACGGCTGTGGGCACAAACGCCATGGCGGCTGCCGCGCTGCGCAAGGCGGGGGCGGATGCGGCGGCAACGGGCGAAAACGCCGTGATCGTCGCCTGCCGCACGGCGGACGTCATCGTGGGGCCGGTGGGCATCGTGATTGCGGATGCAATGCTGGGCGAAATTACGCCCGCAATGGCCCGCGCAGTCGGCCAAAGTCTGGCGCGCAGGGTGCTGATCCCGTTTGAAACCTGCAACAACATCGTCGTCGGCGCAGAAGGCATGAGCGTGTCCGCGCTTCTGAAAAAAGCGGTGGAGGCCGTGGCTGCGCTCGCGGCGGAGAAAACGCTTGCAAAATAAGCGCAGGCTGTGATATAGTGGCAAAAGTTGACGGCAGAAGCCGCTTCGGCGGGCAGAAGCCCGCGTTGCCCACGTTTCAACACAGCAGTGCGATGCCAGGAAGGTATCCTTTCTTTCCGCAGGAAGGATAGCTTCATTTTTTGTTTTTGGAGGGTTTGGTTTTATGAAAAAGTTTTTGCGCAGCCTGATTTACGCGGCGCTGTGCCTTGCGCTCTGCCTGTATCTGCCGTTTTTGACGGGGCAGATTCCGCAAATCGGCAAGGCGCTCAGTCCCATGCACATTCCGGTGCTGCTTTGCGGCTTCCTTTGCGGATGGCCGTATGCGTTGGCGGTCGGCTTTATCGCGCCGTTTCTGCGGTTTTTGCTGTTCCATATGCCTGAGATGCCAATGGGCATCGCTATGGCGTTCGAACTTGCCGCATATGGGCTGCTTGCCAGCCTGTTGTACCGCGCGCTCCCGAAAAAGCCCGGGAATGTTTACGTTTCGCTCATCGGAGCAATGCTGGGCGGCCGCATCGTATGGGGTGTGGCGCGTTGGGTTCTTGCAAAAATTATGGGGGTTGAGTTTACGCTTCAAATGTTCCTTGCGGGCGCGTTCGTCACCGCGGTGCCGGGTATTCTCTGCCATATCCTGCTGATCCCGCCCGTGGTGATTGCGCTGAAAAAGGCGAAGCTTTTGCGGGATTGAGATTCTCCGGGTTTTGTAAGCTGCGGAAACACCCACAGGCGACTCAGAAAGCTGTGCACGGGCCACCGGTTTTTTCAACAGGCAATAGGCTGCACGGAGAATTGCGTTGGGGTTTTGTTAAACTTGCTTCGGAAGAATTGCCAAATGAAACGGATGCGATATAATAAATATATTTGGCAAAACAATCTGCCGTTCCTGTCAAAAATCAAATTGAAGCGAGGAGAAAACATATGGGCGTAGAAAGCCGTTATAAGCTGCAGCTGGGCTACATGGAGCGTGGCGAACGGAACCTGATTACGGACGTGCCGGGCGTGCGCGTGGGACATACGACGCTGCATGAAGGCGAAATCCACACGGGGGTTACGGCGATTTTGCCGCATGGAGGCGACCTGTTTCACGATAAGTGCGTTGCAGCGGCACATGTGATCAACGGCTTTGGCAAAAGCGTTGGGCTGGTGCAGGTGCAGGAACTCGGCACGCTTGAAACGCCCGTTCTGCTTACGAATACGCTTTCCGTGGGCACGGTTTCAACGGCGCTTGTGGAATACATGCTGGAGCGCAACGAGGACATCGGCGTGAAAACGGGCACGGTCAACCCCATTGTCATGGAGTGCAACGACGGCCACCTCAACGATATCCGCGGCCTGCACGTGACCCGTGCGCATGCGCGTGCAGCGCTTGAAGCGGCGGCGGAAACGTTCGAGGAAGGGGCGGTCGGCGCAGGGGCCGGCATGAGCTGCTACTCGCTTAAGGGCGGCATCGGTTCGGCTTCGCGCAAATTCAGCCTTTATGGGAACAGTTACACCGTGGGCACGCTGCTGCTGACGAACTTCGGCACCCTCCGGGATCTCACCGTTGCGGGGGATCATGTGGGAGCACGGCTGTTTGAGGAAGATCAGCGCGCCGCAGAACAGGACAAGGGCAGCGTGATTATCATCATTGCAACGGATGCTCCGCTTTCCGCGCGCCAGCTTGAGCGTGCCGCGAAGCGCGCACAATCGGGGCTTGCGCGCACGGGCAGCATCTCTGGAAACGGCAGCGGTGAGATTGCCCTTGCGTTTACAACGGCCAACCGCCTTGCGCACTACAGCGCGGGACGGCCGGAAACTATTTCCATGTTGTATGAAGAGGACATGGACTTTGTGTTTCGCGCTGTAATTGAGTGCGTGGAAGAATCCGTAATCAGCTCCATGCTGCACGCAAAGACGGTTGCAGGGCGCGCCGGAAACCGGCGGGAAAGCCTTGCGGAACGCCTGTTTCCGGGCATGTGAAGCCAGGTGCATAAGCAAAACACCCAACCTGAGTGCGCCGTATCCGAAGAAAATGTATACACGGATACGGCGCATGCAGTATACACAATTGTTACGATTCCATAACAACTTTATGTCGGCAGGCGTGTTGAATTATATATCAAAAGCAGTTACAATGAATTTGTGCTTCCAAGCAAAGCACCTTTTCTGCATCGGCACGGTATTCCACCGTGTCAACAAAAACTTTTAAGAGGAGAGAAAACGACATGAAGAAACTTCTTGCCCTGTTGTTGGCGGTCATGATGATCGCGGGTGTGTTCGCCGGCTGTGGCCAGCCCACGAATACTCCGACGGAAACGCCCGATGCAACACAGACAGAACAGCCCTCTACCCCCGAAGAAACTCCCGCCCCCACTGAGGCGCCTGCGACCACCGGCCCCGATGGTCGTGAATTTGCGGATGAGCAGGTGTACCGCACGCTGTATTCCAGCGAAGTCACAACGATGAACTACCTTAAGAGCGGCACGACGTACGAACTCGTTGTCGGCGCGAACACCATCGACTCGCTCGTGGAGAACGATGCGTTCGGCAACATCGTTCCCTGCGCCGCTGAGAGCTGGGAAGTCAGCGAAGACGGCCTCATCTGGACGTTCCACCTCCGTCAGGGCCAGTATTGGTACGATGCGGACGGCAACCAGAAGGACCCCGTCACCGCGCATGACTATGTCGCCGCTGCCCGCTATGTCTGCGATGCGAACAACGCCTGCGACAACTCCTACCTCATGGAAGGCTGGCTCGTGAACGCGGAAGAGGCTGTGTACTATACCGCCTATGCCGCTGCGGCGCTCCCGAAGGGCACCGAGAAGGGCAAAGACCAGGATGCTGTCATCGACGAGAACGGCATCATCTACGAAGGCAAGAGCTGGGAAGGCGATGACGAAACCGGCGCTTACACCGAGTGGGTGGAAGTTCCTGTTGTCACCCCCGACCAGGTCGGCGTTGTTGCGGTGGACGACTACACGCTGCAGTACAACCTCGTAAAGCCGCGCCCGTACTTCCTCACCGTGCTTCAGTTCGGTACCTATTGGCCGGCCCCTGCTGCGCTGCTTGAACAGTATGGTGCGGACTTTGCGCTTGACAACTACAGCATGTGGTTCAACGGCGCTTACCTCCTTTCCACCTATGCCCCCAACGAGAAGCGCATCTACACCAAGAACGAGAACAACTGGGATGCCGAGCACATCTACATCGAGCGCATCGAGCAGACCTGCAACACCGAAGCGGCAACGCTCGCGCCTGAACTGTTCCTCCGCGGTGAAGTCGACTATGCAAGCATTGGCTCCGACATCGTTGCCGACTGGATGGCCGATCCCGAAAAGAGCCAGATGATCTCCACCTCCCGCGTGATTGGCGACTATTCCTACTTCATCGGTTTCAACTTTGAACCGAAGTTTGACGCTGAGTATGAGCCCGAAAACTGGGTTATCGCCGTCAACAACGAGAACTTCCGCAAGACCATCTTCCATGCCTTCAACCGCATGGAGTACATCGCGGCTGAGTTCCCGGGCGACGATCCGGCAATGCATTTGCTCAACACCGTTACCCCGAAGGGCTTCGCCATCAACCCGGACAACGGTCGTGACTATGTCACCTATGGCGGCCTTGCGAAGTACACCGATGGCGATAGCTTCAACGAAGCGCTTGCGCTTGAATACAAAGCCAAGGCTGTGGAAGAACTGACCGCCGCCGGCGCCACCTTCCCGATCAAGATGCCCATTAACTATCGTGCGGACAGCAACAACTGGGCAAACGCCACCGTTGTTATGGAACAGCAGATTGAGAAGCTCCTCGGAACGGACTTCGTGGACATCATCCCGGTCGCTTATGCCGGAAACAGCTTCCTCAACGAGACGCGCCGCAACGGCAACTACGCCATTCAGGAGCTCAACTGGGGCGCGGACTTCATGGATCCTGAGACTTGGGCAGATCCGTTTGAGCGTGAGAACAGCTACAACTTCTTCTGCCATGACACCGATGGTTATCGCGTGTTCCAGAATACCAAGACCGAAGCAACCAACGCTCTGATCGACGAGTACTTTGCTCTTGTTGACGCAGCCCGCCTGGTCACCGACAACTGGGATGCCCGTTACGAAGCGTTTGCCGCGGCCGAGTCCTACTACCTCGACCATGCGATCGTGATCCCGCTGCTCATCTCCGGCGGTTCCTACCAGGCCACCAAGCTCAACGGCTTTGAAGGCCAGTTCGCCATGATGGGCCAGTCCTCCAGCCGCTATAAGGGGCAGCACGTCTACAAGACCGCGATGTCTCAGGATATGTACGACGCGCAGTACGAGGAATGGTATGCCGCCATGGGCAACTGATGTAACCTGATTTTCGCAGAAGCTGTCTGCGGGAATTAAAACAGAAGAAAGCGGCTCTGCCCTGTACTTTGCGGAGCAGAGCCGCTTTTTCCATTCAGCCAAAATGCTTTTGCAAACATAAAACGATTCACATATCCCTCTACTTCGCAGCTCAATGCGAAAACATAAAAGGAGAATCCCAAAGTGCTAAAGTACTCGTTAAAACGATTGGCCAGGGCGCTGCTGACGCTCGTGATCCTCATTACGATCATCATCGGGCTTTTGCAGCTTATGCCGATAGAAGGCTACTTTAATAACTACGAGAAAATGTCGCCTGCTCTAATTGAAAGCGGCCTCAGGGAAATGGGATTGAAGGATCCGCTTTACGTGCAGGTCGGCAGGTATTTGAAAAACCTGCTTCAGGGCGATTTGGGCGTTTCCCGCCGCTATCGCGTGAACGCTCCCATCACTGATATTATCATGCCGAAGATGGCCGTCTCCATGAAGGTAGGGCTTATCTCCATGGCGGTCAGCCTTCCGCTCGGCATGGCGCTCGGCGCGCTGATGGCGCGCAGCAAGGGCAGGTTGGCGGACAAACTCGGCAATGCGTACATCGTGTTCATTCAGGCAGTACCAAACGCGGTGTATTTTATCTTCATACAGCTTTACGGTTCAAGCTGGTTTAACCTCAGTGTGCTCTATAAGCCGGAGGATTGGACGAGTTTGATCCTTCCGGTCATCTCATTGGCATTGCCTTCCATCTCCAGCTATGCAATGTGGCTCAGGCGTTACATGGTGGATGAAACCAACAAGGATTACATCAAGCTTGCGCGCGCAAAGGGCGTGCCGAACACCACCATCTGGTTCCGTCACGTGTTCCGCAATTCCGTGGTGCCGATGGTGAACCTGATCCCGGGTTCCATCCTGCTCACGATTTCCGGATCCATTTACACCGAGTCGCTTTATTCCATCCCCGGCATGGGCGGTTTGCTTGTTGATGTCATCAAGCGCCAGGATAACAGCATGATCGTTGCGCTCGTGGTAATCTTTGCAGCACTGAGCATCATCGGTCTGTTGCTCGGCGACATTCTGATGGGCCTTGTTGATCCGCGCATCAGTTTCGCTAAGAAGGAGGGGGCAAGATGAGCAGCAAATACTCGCAAAAAGAAAAAATCAGCAGGAAGTTGGAGCAGAGCATCGAAGAGCGGCTGCGCGGCCTTGCGGTCAGCGAAAAGGATGATCTTTCCGCTGAGGAAATGGAAGGCCTTTCCCCGGAACTCTTTGAGTTTGCGGAATACGATGAAAAAGAAGCCGAGCGCACGGGATATTCCAACTATTCCTACTGGCGCAGCACGTTCCGCATGTTCTTTAAAAACAAGATGGCAGTCGCAATGCTCACGATCATGCTTGTGCTGCTGATCTTCACGTTCATTCAGCCGTTGCTGCCGAACCAGTTCGATCCTTATGTTGTAAACTATTATGATAAAAAGGGCGTTTGGATCACGGTCGAAGAGGATGGCAAGGCAAAACTTGAGGGCATCAAGTACACCAAGGGCGATTATGCCGCAGAGCCTGCGGAGAACGAGACCATCGCCTATGTGCGCGTCCCGCAGTCCTGGGGCGAGCCTAAACTCTATGTGAAGGCAGAGGGCGAGGCGGAACCGGTACAGCTTGCCGCAACGCAGGATCCGGAGAACAAAGGGTGGTACTACGCGCTTGTTTCCGAGGAAATGCCATATATGTACGTGACCTCTGAGGATGGCACGGAAACCACCTATCACCAGGCTGTCTGGGTTACCTACGATGAAGAATCCGGCGGCGTGTATTCCACCAGCACCAAGCAGACGAGCGGAGAACTCATCGCGGGTGTGCCGGCAGGAACGGTGTTGACTTACTTCAACCTGCCCGAAAGCTGGGGCGTGCCGAATGTGGTTGCGGCCGGCATCATGCGCGGCTCCGAAGAAACGTCCATGGAGCTTACACCGGTTCCGGAAAACGAGGGGTGGTATTACACCTTTGTGCCGGAAGAGCAGATGATGCTGACCATCACCTCCGAAGACGGTTCGCAGAAAACGCTCAACAAGGGCGTTGCCCGCATCACCGACCCAACCGAGGTGAAACCGGTTTCCGGCTTCATTACCAACCAAAAGCCCAACAGCGTGTTCTGGTTCGGCACAAACGATATCGGACAGGATCTTTGGGCGCGCATGTGGGGCGGTACGCGCACGTCGCTGTTCATCGGCATTGTGGTCGCGTTGATTGAGGCGGTCGTCGGTATTCTTGCGGGTCTCCTTTGGGGCTATGTCCGCAAGCTGGACTTCCTTTTCACCGAGCTCTACAACCTCATTAACAATATCCCGTCGACGATCATCCTGATCCTCGCGTCGTACATCATGCGTCCGAGCATCCCGACGATTATCGCAGCAATGAGTATCACGGGCTGGATCGGCCTTGCGCGGTTTATCCGCAATCAGGTTGTTATCATCCGTGACCGCGACTTTAACCTTGCTTCCCGCTGCCTCGGTACGCCGACGCGCCGGGTCATCGTAAAAAACCTGCTGCCGCATATGGTGTCCGTGGTCATGCTCCGCATGGCGCTGGCGATCCCGGGCGCAATCGGTTCAGAGGTGTTCCTTTGCTACATCGGACTTGGCTTGCCGATCAGCATTCCTTCGCTTGGCAACCTGGTGAACAAGGGCCGCAGCCTGATGATGGCGCCGAGCCTTCGTTATCAGCTGGTCGTTCCGGCGATTATACTTTCGGTCATTACGATCTGCTTCTATCTGGTGGGCAATGCCTTCTCCGATGCAGCCGATCCGAAGAACCACGTGTAAGGAGGTCTTTGTACTGTGGAACAGGAAGTAATTTTGTCTGTAAAAGACCTTAATGTGAAGTTTAGCCTGCGCGGGCAGGTGCTCCATGCCATCCGCGGCATTTCGCTTGATATTTACAAGGGCGAAAGCCTTGCAATCGTAGGCGAATCCGGCTCCGGCAAATCGGTGTTCACAAAGAACTTCATTGGCCTTCTGGATAAGAACGGCTGGGTGGATTCCGGCGAGATCTGGTATAACGGCATGGATCTTGCCAAGTTTAAAACCGAGAAGGAGTGGACGAAGATCCGAGGCAAAGAGGTCGCCATGGTCATGCAGGACCCGATGACGAGCCTCAACCCGCTCAAAACCATCGGCTGGCAGATCGAAGAAGCGCTCAAGCTGCATCAGGGGTTGACCGGCGAGGCGGCAAAACAGCGCGCGATTGAGATCATCGACGACGTTGGAATCCCGGAACCGGAGCGGCGCTATAAGCAGTATCCGCACGAATTTTCCGGCGGCATGCGGCAGCGCGTGGTCATCGCCATCGCCATGGCCTGCAACCCGAAAATCCTCATCTGCGATGAGCCGACTACCGCGCTTGACGTAACGATTCAGGCTCAGATCCTGAACCTGATCCGCGAACTGCAGAAGAAGTATCAGCTTACGACGATCTACATCACCCATGACCTTGGCGTGGTTGCCAACGTAGCCGACCGCATCGCGGTCATGTATGCGGGCGACATTGTGGAGATCGGCACGTGCAACGAGGTGTTTTATGCCCCGCAGCATCCTTACACCTGGGCGCTGCTCTCCTCCCTGCCGCAGCTCGGCATAAAGGGCGAGGATCTCTATTCGATCAAAGGAACGCCGCCGAACCTGTTCAACAAGGTGCGTGGAGACGCGTTTGCCCCGCGCAATCCGCATGCGCTCAAGATCGATTTCCTGCACCGCCCGCCGTATTTCGAGGTTTCCCCGACGCATAAGGCGCGCACATGGCTGCTCGACCCACGCTCCCCCAAGGTGGAGCCACCGGAGCACATTAAAAACATCCGCAATATCCGCGCCAATATGGATCAGAAGGAAGGGGGCGCGCAGTAATGCAAAACGAAACCAGAGAAAAGCTTCTTCAAGTGAAGAACCTTGAGGTTACCTTCGGCAGCAAGCGCAAACCGTTTGTGGCGGTCAAGGGCGTGAGCTTCGATATTTACAAGGGTGAAACCTTCGGCCTTGTGGGCGAATCCGGCTCAGGTAAGACCACCATTGGCCGCGCGATCATCCGCATCAACCCCACCTCCGCGGGCGAGATTATCTTCAAAGGGGAAAAAATCAACGGGAAAATTTCGCACGAGCTGGACAAGCGCGTCACGCAGCAGATCCAAATGATCTTCCAGGATCCGATGGCATCGCTCAACGAGCGCGCAAAGGTGGACTATATCGTTTCCGAGGGCCTGATGAACGTGCAGAAACACCTCACCAAAGAAGAGCGCGAGGCAAAGGTTTCCAAAGCGCTTTCCGATGTGGGCCTTCTGCCCGAGTTCGCAAGCCGCTTCCCGCATGAGTTTTCCGGCGGCCAGCGCCAGCGCATCGGTATTGCGCGCAGCCTCATCATGGAGCCGGAGTTCATCATTGCGGACGAACCGATCTCCGCACTGGATGTTTCCATCCGCGCACAGGTTTTGAATCTGCTTTCCTCACTGCAGAAGGAGCGTGGCCTCACATACCTGTTCATCGCGCACGATCTCTCGGTGATGCGCTTTATTACGGACCGTATCGCCGTCATCCACAAGGGCGTGATCGTGGAGCTTGCGGAAACAGAAAAACTGTTTGCGCATCCGTTGCACCCGTATACGCGCGCGCTGCTTTCGGCCATCCCTATGCCGGATCCAATCTCCGAAAAGCAGAAAGTGCTTGAAGTGTACGATCCGACCTGCCATGATTACTCCGTGGATAAACCCCAATGGTCGGAAATTGAGGAAGGCCATTTCATTATGGCAAACGAAAAGGAGCTTGCGGAATACCGCGACCGCCTGAAGAATTAAACCCGGACAAACAACGACGATGCCTGCCCGCTTTTGCGGGCGGGCTCTTGTTGGTATAACAGAGCTTTTTGCATGCGGCGCCCCCAAAACTTAACGGGAAATTAACCGCCGTGGGCAAGGAATCAGCAATAAAAAGGAGAAAAAATCTAATGGAAAAACGCGCATTGGTCATTTCACCGATTGCACCGTATGTTGTGAAGCCCGCTCACATGGCCGAACCGGATGACGAGGGCTGGTATGGCCAGATCGTTGAAATTCTGGAGGAAGCGGAGGATGGGTTTTACAGGATCCGCACGCCATACCGATACGAAACATATGTGCATGCAACGCACCTGTGCCTGGATGAAGCGGAAGCGGAGCGCTGGGAAAAGGCCGATCTGCGCCGCGTATGGGCAGCGTGGGCAGATGTTCAGGTGGAAAGCGGCGCAACGCATCCGCATCATATCTCCCTCTGCCGCGGTGCGGTCGTAGAATTTGTGGCGCCGCCGGAAAAACCGCAAGGCTGGGCTAAAGTACGCCTGATCGGCGGGGCCGAAGGCTTCGTGCGGGAAGGATTCCTTGGGCCTTATTATGAAAACGAACCCTCCGCAGGGGAGGAGGAGCTGCGCAACAGCGTTGTAGAGGCGGCAAAGCTTTACATGGGAGTGCAGTACCGTTGGGGCGGGAAGACGCCGCAGGGCATCGACTGCTCCGGCCTGGTCGGTTCAGCCTACCTGCTCAACGGCGTGAAGATCTACCGCAATGCCAGCATCCGGGAAGGGTTCCCTGTGCATGAGATCGACCGCGCAAAGATCAACAAGGGCGACCTGCTGTTCTTTAAAGGGCATGTGGCGATGTATTTGGGCGATGGGATGTATATCCATTCCACGAGTAAGGCTGGCTCCGACGGCGTGGTGCTCAACAGCCTTTGCCCGGGTCATCCGCTGTACCGGCACGACCTTGCAACGGGCGTGCTTGCCGTAGGTTCCATTTTTTAACCGTTTTAAACCGCAATCAGATAAGGAGGCTTGCTGATGAACATCAACGACAATTTTGAGTTTCTGAACGTAGGGCTGCCGGAGGATATCCTCCGCCGCAAGACATGGGGCGATTTTGAGGGCGCTGTGCGCCTGATTGATAAGCGCCTTGCCGGAAACATTCCGGAAGTGCTTCGTGCGTGCCTTGTCTGCGAGCGCGAAATGATTCTCCGCTTGGAAAAGGACTATCCTTTCAGTGAAACACAGGCGCTTGAGAAGATCCGCGCCGCGATCCCGGAGTTCACGGAAGAGGAGTTCCACGCCATGGTGGATGATAACAAAATCGACTGGATCTATGTTCACGGCGAGCCGCATTATTTCCTGCGATTCTACCAGACCCTGATTAAAACGGATGCCGCCTTTGCTGCACGTGCAGGCGTTGTGAACCGCGGCCGGGTGGATGGCGAGGACAACGGCCAAACGCGGGAGAGCCTTTTGGATCGTTCCGCGCGGCTGATGCGCGAAAATGGCAAGCTTGCAAACCGCATCCGCATCCGCGCAAGCGTCCGCATTAAGGACGAAGCCTTTGAAAAAGGGAAGCTTGTGCGTGTACACATCCCGATCCCTGCGGCCTGCATCCAGCAGAGCGAGATCGAACTTGTGGGTTACTATGGCACGCCCAAGCACATTGCGGCCGAGGATGCGCCGCAGCGCACCATTTACTGGGAAGAAGTGATGGAGGAGAACCACGAGTTCTGGGTGGAATATTCCTACCTGCATACCGCGCCGTATGTCGATCCCATGAAGATCGTGCCGGATGCGGAACAGCCCACGTTCTTCACCAACGAAGAAAATCCGCATATCGTGTTCACGCCTTATATTAAGGAGCTTGTCAAGACGCTCACCCGCGGGGTGACGAACCCTGTTGAAAAGGCGCGCATCTTCTATGATTTCGTGACGCTCAACGTAAAGTATTCCTTCATGCGGGAATACTTCGGCCTTGAAAACATCGCGGAAAATTGTGCGCGCAACTTCAAGGGCGATTGCGGCGTGCAGGCCTTGCTGTTCATCACCCTTTGCCGCTGCGCGGGTATCCCGGCGCGCTGGCAGAGCGGCCTTTGCGCTGAGCCCAACGATGTTGGCATGCATGACTGGGCCATGTTCTATGTTGCGCCCCATGGCTGGATGTTCGCAGATCCTTCTTACGGCGGCGGTGCGCACCGGGCGGGCAATGAGGCGCGCAGGGTGCATTATTTCGGCAACCTCGACCCATACCGCATGGTGGCCAACTGCGAATTCCGTGCGCCGCTCGATCCGCCGAAAGCGCATTGGCGGCACGACCCATACGACAACCAGGCGGGCGAGATCGAATACGAAGACCGCGGGCTGCGCGGCCCCGAATATGTACGCGACATGGAAATGACGCAATACGCCGAACTATAAAACCAAGGAGCAGCAACCAATGAAAAAAACGTTACCCTACGACAAAGCAAAGATCGAAGCCATCATCAAGGAATATCCCACGCCCTTCCACATTTACGATGAGCATGGCCTGCGCACCCGCGTGCGCGCGCTGCAAAAGGCGTTTTCCTGGAACAAGGGCTATAAGGAGTATTATGCGGTAAAGGCCTGCCCGAACCCCGTGCTGATGCAGATCCTTAAAGAAGAGGGCTGCGGCATGGACTGCTCCAGCTATGCGGAGCTGATGCTCAGCGAAGCCGTGGGCATCGTGGCGGACAACATCATGTTTTCCTCCAACGCAACGCCTGCAAAGGATTTTGAATATGCGCGCAGGCTTGACGCCATCATCAACCTTGACGATATTTCGCACATCGACTTCCTTGCAAAGCACGGCGGCATCCCCAAGACCATCTGCTGCCGCTTTAACCCGGGCGGCGAATTCAAGATCGGCACGCAGATCATGGGCAACCCGGCGGATGCGAAATATGGCTTCACGCGCGCACAGCTCACCGAGGGCATGAAGAAACTCAAGGAGCTGGGCGTAACGGAATTCGGCCTGCACTCGTTCCTTTCCTCCAACAACACGGATAACATGTATTATCCCACGCTTGCAAAGCTCCTCTTTGAAACCGCGAAGGAACTGCATAACGAGCTTGGCATCAAGATCGGCTTTATCAATCTTTCCGGCGGCGTGGGCATCCCGTACCGTCCGGAGGATGCGGAGACCGACATCCAGTTCGTAGGCGATAAGGTACACGAGGCGTATGAGGCTGCCTTCGCCGGAACCGATCTGCAGCCGCGCATTTTCACGGAGCTCGGCCGCTATGTGTCCGGCCCCGTCGGAACGCTTGTGACGACCGTGCTGCACGAGAAGAAAACCTACAAGGACTTCATCGGCTGCGATGCGTGCGCCGCAAACCTGATGCGCCCCGCGATGTATGGCGCGTACCATCACGTGACCGTACTCGGCAAGGAGGATGCCCCCTGCGACCATCTGTATGACATCACGGGTTCACTCTGCGAAAGCAACGATCGCTTTGCCATCGACCGCAAGCTGCCCAAGATCGAGATCGGCGACATCCTTGCCATTCACGATACGGGTGCGCACGGCTTCTCGATGGGCTACAATTACAACGGCAAGCTCAAGAGCGCGGAGCTTTTGCTTTGCGAGGACGGAAGCGTGAAAATGATCCGCCGTGCAGAAACCACCAAGGATTATTTCGCCACGTTTGATTTCCTGCACTTGCCCCGCCTGAACGACGAGGAATAAGGAGGAGTATACCATGAAAAACAACATTCCGCGCATTCCGCTCGCACAACTGCCCACGCCGTTTTACAAGCTTGAAAACATCAGCGCGGAACTCGGCCGCAGCATCTATATCAAGCGGGACGACATGACCGGTGTGAGCCTTGGCGGCAACAAGGTGCGCAAGCTTGAATACCTGCTTGCGGACGCGAAGGAGAAGGGCTGCGATGTGGTGATCACTACGGGCGGCGCACAATCCAACCATGCGATGCTCACAGCGGCCTGTTGCCGCAGGCTTGGAATAGAGCCCATCCTGATGCTCAAAAAGCGTGGGGTATTGGGCCGCAAGGGCAACCTGCTGCTTGAGGCGCTTATGGATGTGGATGTCCGCTTTGTGGATACGGACAGCTATGACGATGTTTATGCTGAAATGGATAAGCTTGCGGACGAGCTGCGCGCGGCAGGCCGCAAACCGTATCTCGTGCCTGTGGGCGGCAGCGTGCCGCTCGGTACGCTTGGGTATGTGAAGTGCGCGGAGGAGGTTTTCGCGCAGGCGAAGGCCGCGGATGTGAAAATTGACCGTGTGATCTGCACCGCAGGCAGCGGCGGCACGCTGGCCGGCATGGTGCTTGGCACAATGCTTTATGGCGGGGGCGCTGCCGTGACGGGCATCGCTGTCTGCGAGGATCCGTTTGAGGAGATCGTAGCGGAGCTCGTGCCGGAAACCGCCAAGCTGATGGGTGAGGACGTTCCTCTTACGCCTGCCGAGGTGGATGTGCGCCGGTACTATGGTGCGGGCTATGCACAGCCTTCCGAGGAAGGCCTTGAGGCAGTGCGCATGATGGCGCGCAAGGAAGGGCTGATGCTCGACCCGGTTTATACCGGCAAGACCTTCGCAGGGCTCATTGACCTCTGCCGCAAGGGAGAAATCAAGGAGAACGAGACTGTGCTGTTCCTGCACAGCGGCGGTGCGGCAAGCCTGTTTGCCATCGACCCGGAGGCGGTCGTAAAATAATTTATAAACTCCCTCCGCTCGCCTGAGCGGAGGGAGTTCAATGAAGTACACCGCTTCGCTGATACGCAGGGCGCGCAAAAAAGCGAAATACGTTTGATTACGCGGAAAGGCAATTAAAGCGACACATGAACATGAAAAAGACAATCGGAATCATCGGCGGCATGGGGCCGCTTGCAACGGCGGATTTGTTCCGCAAAATCGTTACGATGACGGATGCAAAATGCGATCAGGAGCACCCGCGCGTGCTCATCGACAACAACACGAACATTCCGGACCGCACGGCCGCCATCCTTACAGGCGGCGAAAATCCGCTGCCGCAGCTTGCGACTTCGGCGCGCACGCTGGAGCGCGCGGGTGCGGACGTTCTGATGATGCCCTGTAACACGGCACATTATTTTTATGACGGCGTTTGCGCTGCAACAAAGCTCCCTGTGCTGCATATGCTGCGGCTTACGGCGGAGGAGATCGACCGGCGGAAGATCAAGACCGTGGGCTTGCTCGCGACGGACGGCACCATCCAGACGGGCATCTATGAACGCCTGTTCGGGGAGCACAGCGTAGCGGTTGTGAAGCCAGATGCGGCGGGGCAGAAGCAGGTCATGGCGCTTATTTACGATGGCGTAAAGGCCGGCAATGCCGCATTTGACACGACCCCCGTGCGCGTGGTGCTGGATGCGATGCTCGCTTTGGGCGTGGAGGCTTTTGTGCTCGGCTGCACGGAGCTTCCCATTGCCTTTGCGGATTATGCGCTGCCGTACCCGGTTGTGGATCCGACGGCAGTACTTGCGCGCGCGGCAATCGAATTTGCCGGGTGCAAGGTGAAAGATGTATGAAGATCGACATTGAAAGCAACATACTGAAGCATTACCTTCGCAATGTTTATTTCATTACGGGGACAGCATATGCGGGAAAATCCACCATGGTGCGGATGCTTGCCGAGCGCTGCGGCATGATCTTCTGCGGTGAAAACTATCACCATTATATTTTGCCGGAAGGCTTACTCGACCCGCAGATCCAGCCAAACCTGTGCTATTTTGAAACCATGGAAAGCTGGCAGGCATTTGTAAACCGCACGCCGGAAGAATATGAGGCATGGGTTTCAGGCGGTTCCCGTGAGTCGACGGATATTGAGATCGCGGAACTGCTGCGGCTTTCGGCGGATGGGCGCAAGATCATCGTGGATACGAACATTCCGATTCCGATCCTGCACGCGATTTCCGATTATTCCCGCGTGGCGGTGATGCTTTCCCCTTGCAGCGTGTCCGTGGAGCGGTTTTTCGACCGGGCGGATGAAGAAAAACAGTTCCTGCTGCGCCAGATTCAGGCGGCCGACAATCCGGATGCAACCATGACGAACTTCCGCGCCTGCATCGCGCGCATCAACAGCCCAGAGCACTACGCGGAATATGCAAACAGCGGGTTTTTCACCATTGTGCGCGAGGATACGCAGACGGATACCCGGGAGGAAACGCTTGCGGCGCTCATGCGCCATTTCGGGTTGGAGCCGTGCGCGTAGATGCCGGCGAACATGCAATGAAACGAAAAAAGAGGGCATTCGCCCTTCAGCCTGTCGAAAAGTGGCGCACAGCCACTTTTTCGGGTTTTCGCAGGCTCTTTTTATTACTTTAGCCGTGTTTTGATATACTCGTTGCGGATTTCCTTGGGCACAAGCCGACCGCCCGTTGCCCAAAGCACATGTGCGGCATTGTCCATGCGTCCGGAAAGTCGGTGCGCAGTCAGATATGCATCCATGCCCGGCGCAGCGGCGAGCATTGCGGGGCCGGGCAGGCAAGCGCAGGCTGAAGGCTCAATAAAAATGCCTTCGGTATTGAGCAGCGCGCGCATCAGATCATACAGCCGGTAATCCTCAATGGTGAATTCACCGGAAACCAATGCGCGAACCACACTGCCTACGAAACCGGAAGGACGCCCAACGGCGAGGCCGTCTGCGTGTGTTTTCCCGGTAAGCCCGACATCCTGCACACAGATTTTGCTGTTCAACCCCGTAGCAAGGCCGAGCAGCATGCAGGGGCATTGCACAGGCTCCACATAAAACACGTGTACGTTGTCTCCGTAAACCAGCTTAAGCCCGAAGGTGATGCCGCCCGGCGCGCCGCCTACGCCACAGGGCAGATAAACAAACAGCGGATGCTCCGCATCTACGGGAATCCCTTTTGCTGAAAGCTGGCCCTGTAAGCGCTCTGCCGCCACGGCATAGCCCATAAACAGATCCACGGAATTTTCATCGTCCACAAAATAGCTCATCGGGTCCGCATCGGAAAGCGCACGGCCTTGCCGCACGGCTTCGGAATAATCCCCGGCATATTCCATCACGCGCACGCCCTTGCTGCGCAGCAGATCCTTCTTCCACTGCCGCGCATCACTGGACATATGCACCGTAACGCGGAACCCGAGCGCCGCGCTCATGATGCCGATGGAAAGCCCAAGGTTGCCGGTTGAGCCGACCGCGATTTCATACCGGTTGAAAAATGCCTTGCATTGCGGTTCAGCAAGAACCGCATAATCGTCCGTTGTATGCAGGACGCCCTCTTTAAGCGCAAGTGTTTCCGCATGCTTGAGCACCTCGTAAATGCCGCCGCGCGCCTTCACGGACCCTGCCACGGCAAGGTCGCTGTCGCGCTTTAAAAACATGCGCCCGGGCAGGCAGAGGGCTTCAGTTTCGCGCAGCAAAGCAGCCATGTGGGGAATCTCTGTCAGCGGGGATTCGATCAGCCCGCCGTCTGCTGCGGTCTCGGGGAAGCAGCGCTCGATATATGGCGCAAAACGCGCGAGCCTCTCTGCGGCATCGCGCACGTTTGTGCGGGTATACGGAATGGCGGCAAGCGCTTCCTTTGCAGGGCGCAAATTTGGGCTGAACCAAACGCACGGCTCAGCCGCTGCGACCTTTTGCAGGATGGAGTCGGTTTCTTGCATGAAAAATCCCTCCGATCGTTCAATCAAATTTAAACAGGTTCAACCCGGTTTCTCCGTCAAACGCACGGTCAACCCGGCCTTCGACGATCTGAATCACCATTTCGCATGTCGCGCTGATCCTGGCGCGGCTCAAATGGCCGCCGAACACGCGCCCCTCTCTATCGCCCGCGCTCATATGGAGGTGGCTGTAATACGCCCCGTCCATGGTGGTTACGGTGCCGGTGAGGGAAACGATTTCGTAGGCCCCGTGGAATGTATTGGGGAAAAACTGCTTTGTGCCGGTGTCAAACACGCCGGCCGTGAATTCATCCAGCGCGCCGAGGGCGCTCACATGTGCGAGCTTGACCTGCTCCGCAAGGGAAATTGCCTTGAGCTGTTCCAGAATCTCTTCTCCCTTATCCAGCCGGGCGATAATCATGCTGCCAAACCTGCGGTACTCCATGTGGGAAATACTCCTTTTTAATCGATCCCACTGCCTGCATCAGGCGCGCGGGTAGAGATGCGTAATCCAATTCCAACTCGCTGCCGCGCCTGCAAGGCCCAGCACGAGAATGAAAAAACTGCCCGGCAGGTATTGCACGGCGTATGTGCCCACAAGGTTGAACGTAACATGCACGACAATGCTTGCCCAAAGGGTGCCCGTGCGCTCAAACACGAGCGTAAGCACCACGCCCATTATAAACGCATAGGCGATCCAAAGGAGCTGGCCGTGCAGCAGGCCAAACACCAAACTTGAAAGCACGCATGCAAGCGCCGCCGGCATTGCGCGGCGCAGGCGCGTATATACAAGCCCGCGGAAAATCACTTCCTCCGCAATGGGTGCAAAAAGCACCGTGGAAAGCGCGCTGATGAGCCCGGGCTCGCCAAGGCCCACGGCGGCGTTATTGTATGCCTCCATCAGTTCCTGCGGGATGGGCAGCAGGGCAAGGACGAGCGCAACCACAGCCGCGAGCGCCATGGCGCCTGAAACAAGCGGCCAAATGGCACCTGGCACAAGAGGAAAGAGGGAAATTTCCCGCACATAACTTTTTTTCTGGGCTGCAAAGACCGGAAGAAGAATCAAAAGCGTGAGGGCGTTTGAGATGAGCGTAAGTAGCATTGCATTTCCAAGAAGCGTGTCAGCCATTTGCTCTGCCAACGCGCCTGCCTCCGGCGCGGAGTCGCCGGATAGGATCTGAAGCCCCGAGCGAATGCCCATGAACACAGCCGCGGCATAGCTCACAAACAATTGCGTGCCGATGAAAAGCAGCGTATAGCATGCTGCTTTTCCCAAAGCGATCATAACCTGTTTGAACCGCATTTCTGGAACCATGCCTTGCGCAGTAAAGCATTCCTTTCCTTTTGGAGTTTTCTGGGCGAGGCGGCTGCCTGCCGCTGCTCTCTTATTTTAACATACTCCGCCGTATTGTGGAACAGCGCCGGATTCGCTATAATATTATCATATGACTACAGTACTCGTAAGCTGGAAAGTTTTGCGATGCAAAGGAGCTTTTGACTATGCTGAACCAACATCTTTTTGTTTCCCGCGAAGTGCGGGAGGCGCTCGCGCAGGGAAAGCCTGTTGTTGCGCTTGAATCGACAATCATCTCACACGGCATGCCGTACCCACAGAACCTTGAGACTGCGCGTGGCTGTGAGCAGGTTGCGCGGGAGCACGGCGCAGTCCCCGCGACCTGCGCGATTTTGGGCGGCAAGCTTTGCGTCGGCCTGGAGGAAGACCAACTCGATTATCTTGCCCGCACGGGTACGAAGGTGATCAAGGCCAGCCGCCGTGATATCCCTCTGCTTGTTGCAAAGAAACTCGATGGCGCAACAACCGTGACTGGCACGATGATCCTGGCTGCCATGGCCGGCGTGCGCATTCATGCAACGGGCGGAATCGGCGGCGTGCACCGCGGCGCGCAGGAAACCATGGACATCTCCGCGGATCTCGAAGAACTTGGAAAAACACCCGTGGCCGTGGTGTGCGCGGGCGCGAAGAGCATTCTGGATCTGCCGCTGACCATGGAATACCTTGAAACGCGCGGTGTGCCCGTGATAGGCTACCAGACAGATGAACTTCCTGCGTTTTACACGCGCAAAAGCGGCCTGCCTGTGGATTACCGTATGGATACGCCGGAGGAAATCGCTTCCGCGATCCGTGCGCAATATGAGCTTGGCTATCACGGCGGAATGCTCATCACAAACCCGATTCCGGAGGAATATGCGCTTGATTCGGATTACATTGAACGCGTGATCGAGGAAGCATGCGCTGAAGCCCGCGAACGCGGCATTCATGGGAAAGCAACCACACCTTTCCTGCTCGCACGCATTCACGAGATTACCGGAGGCAACAGCCTGGCCTCCAACATCAAGCTTGTATACAACAACGTGGCGCTTGCTTCCGAGATTGCAAAGCGGCTTTGAATGTGCCTGCAGAGGGCCCGTACGGGCCCTCTGCGCATAAATTCACAAAAATTCCTTGATTTTCTGCATTTTTGGGCTTCCATTTCGGCCTGCCGTTATTATAAAATAAAATGTACACCATTGAGAAAGAGAGCGTGCCAGGATGGAACATGTCCCCCTTGATACCGAAAACACAACCGCGCCGGAACCCGCGGAAACTCCGGGGGGGTTTGTGTGCGAAAATTGCGGCCACGTGCATGACGTGCCGGAAACGGAAGCCGGCCAATCCTTAAGCGAACTGAACCCGCGCACGCTGTTCCTGCGCAACCTGCTTGCGGTGGTGGCGGCTGTGCTGTTCCTGCTTTCCCTGTTTTCCGACAACAACCATCTGGTGTTTAAATCCGTGGCTTATATCGTGGGCGCGCTTGCCTATTTTGGAGAGATCTTAATGCTGACGGATTGTTTCCGCTATAAACCTTCGGGCAGCGAACTTTTTATGCCATATCTGTTCGGTGCAATGTATGTAATTTTGGGTATCAGCTATGCCGTGGGCACACATTGAACAGAATAAAAACGGTGTGGGGATATAAAAAGTCCTGCTTTCTGACAGTCAAAGCGCAGCCATGCTTTTGCGGGCTGCGCTTTCGGTTCGTTGGGAATTACAATAAAATTTCGATATACTTTGTGACAACCTTAAAGAACGTATCGAGCTCCTCCGGGGTACAGCCTGCACGCAGCAGTTCATCAACAGTTTTGGAAACTTCAATGGCGTCATAACGCTTGTGGGCCTGGCTCAGGCGAATCCCCTTTTCCGTCGGGAAGAGCATCACCGTTTTTGCGTTTCCATCCTGCTTGCGGCGCTGGATGTATCCTTTTTTTTCAAGTTTTGTCGCCGTTTGGGAGATTGCACCTTTGGTGCGGTTCCACATGTTGGCCAGTTCTGAAATGTTTACCCCCGGGTTTTCTTCAATGGCGGTGAGCGTGTGAACTTCTACCATGTTGATCAGTTCACCCGTGCCATAATCCTGATTTTCCGCAACATAATCTCCATAAAGCATCACGAACTTGTATAGCAGGTTTGCTTTATCGTTTAGCTGCTTGAAGATTAGATCAACAGAGGGCTGCTCAGTGTAATTGGACAATGCTTCTCATCCTTTCGCTATTAATAAAGACTTAACTGATAAAACGTGATAAGATTATCCTTAGAATATCATATTTTTTTGTTTTCGTAAAGAAAGCAAGAAACATTAAAGATTATCTTCATATGCTTGATATAAACAAAGGGCGGCTAAGCCGCCCTTTGTTTTGCTTAAGCATGGGTTTAATAGTTGCGGAACAGGCGCAGAACATCCTCGGTGGAGTCGATCTGCGCCGAGCTGTTGCGCTCGGCTTCGTTTTGCGCTTCAATCAGCTCCTTGGCATTTTGCGCACTGGCCATGCGCCGCTCATGAACGGCATGCATCATTTCTTCCAGCGCGGCTTTTTCAAGCTTGGCCAGGCGGACATTGTTCTTCTGCGCATCGGAATGCCTGCCAAAGTATGCGGAGTCAAGAAGCAGTTCGGAAAGCTGCGCGGAGGGGCGGAAAATAACCTGATTGTATGGCCGGGGATCCGGCTGGAGAAGGCTGATGGCAGCGCCGTCTTCCGTCTGCGCAGTCAGACGGAACTCGAAGTCTGCCCACTGGGAAACGGTCGGGCCGGCTACCTCGAGCGCACGGACGAAAGCCTCGCTGACGATGCCTTCAGGGTCATTGGCCGGGGATTCCAGGATGTACAAGGTGTCATCGGGCTGGATCGCTGCAAAAAGCGCCTGTGCGTGTTCAAGCGGCCCGTTCTCACCGCAATCGAGTGAGAGCGGCAGTTGAAGGCTGAACAGTTCTTTCCTCTGCTTCATGGGGAAGATCCTCCTTTAATGGATTTATTGTTTTTCTACGCCGAGCGCAACATGCTCGCCGTTGACGTCCCACTCCTTTGTATATCCTTTCGCTTCGCCTGCCGTCACGGAATCCGCAAGCGTATCCGCCGCGATGTCCGCGCCGTGGGCGGCGAAGATTTCCGCGATGCGCGCACTGCCCACATAGGTGAGCGCGATATGGTCGGTGACCTCAAAGCCCGCCTCTTTGCGCATGGTCTGCACCTTGGAAATCAGCTCGCGCACGAAACCTTCCTCAATGAGCGCTTCGGTCAGGTTCGTGTCAAGCACCACGGAAAGCTCATGCTCCGTCTGGCTCACAAAGCCCGCTTTCTGCATGGGCTCAGTTAGAACGTCCGCTTCCGCAAGGGAAACGGCAACGCCGTCAAGGTCGAATTCATAGTTTTTGCCCGCCTTGTGCGCGGCGACAACCAGGTCACCTACACCCTCGCCCTGCAGGTAGGCGTTGATCTTCGGAAGAACCTTGCCGTAGCGCGGCCCGAGCGTCTTGAGCTGCGGCTTCACCTTGTAGCTGATGAAAGCGCTTGCATCTACAACGAATTCCACCTGCTTCACGTTCAGCTCGTCCGCAACGATGGAAACAAACATCGGGGGGAGCTCTGCGCCCTGCACATACATCGTGGAAAGCGGCTGGCGGTTCTTTACGTTCGCAGCGTTGCGCGCTGCGCGGCCGAGCACCACAATCTCGAGCGCCTCAGCCATGTGCGCTTCGAGTTCCGGGTCGATCATGGCCTCGTTTACGGCCGGGAAATCGCAAAGATGCACGCTTTCGGGCGCGGAAGCGTCCACGGTGCGCACGAGGTTCTGGTAGATCTCTTCCGCCATGAACGGGGTGAACGGCGCGGAAAGGAGCGCCATCGTCTTCAGAACGGTGAAGAGCGTCATGTAGGCGGCTTCCTTGTCTGCCGTCATCTCCTTGCCCCAATAGCGCTCGCGGCAGCGGCGCACATACCAGTTGGAAAGCTCGTCCGTGAAGGCGGAAAGCGCGCGTCCGGCCTCGGTGATGTGAAGCGAAGCAAGGGATTCGTCCACGGTCTTCACGAGCGTGTTCAGGCGGGAAAGCACCCATTTGTCCATCGGCGTGAGGGCTTCTTCCCTGAGGGCATGTTTTGTTGGGTCAAACCCGTCGATGTCCGCATACAGGATATAGAACGCATAGGTGTTCCAAAGCGTACCCATAAACTTGCGCTGTGCCTCGGAAACGGCTTCCGCGGAGAAACGGCTCGGGAGCCACGGCATGGAGCCGGTATAGAAATACCAGCGCACGGCGTCGGCGCCCTGATTGTCAAGCACCGTCCACGGATCAACCACATTGCCCTTGTGCTTGCTCATCTTGAGGCCATCCTTGTCGCATACAAGGCCAAGCACGATGCAGTTCTTAAAGCTCGGCTCGTCGAACAGGCAGGTGGAGATCGCAAGCAGGGTATAAAACCAGCCGCGTGTTTGGTCGAGCGCTTCGCTGATGAAGTTCGCGGGATAGCGGCGCTCGAACTGCTCCTTGTTTTCAAACGGATAGTGCCACTGCGCAAAGGGCATGGAGCCGGAATCAAACCAGCAGTCGATCACAACGGGCTCGCGCTTCATCGTGCCGCCGCACTTCTTGCAGGGGAAGGTGATGGGGTCAAGGAACGGCTTATGCAGCTCGATGTCCTCCGGCACGCTTGGATTGAGCTCACGCAGCTCTGCGCGGCTGCCTACAACATGTACCTCGCCGCATTCCTGGCAAACCCAAACCGGCAGCGGCGTGCCCCAATAGCGCTCGCGGGAAAGGCCCCAGTCCACTACGTTTTCCAGGAAATTGCCCATGCGGCCTTCCTTGATGGTTTCCGGCAGCCAGTTGACGCGGCGGTTGTATTCGATGAGCCGGTCCCGGATGGCCGTCATGCGGATGAACCAGCTTTCGCGGGCGTAATAGATGAGCGGCGTGTCGCAGCGCCAGCAGAACGGGTAGCTGTGCTCGAACTGCGGCGCGTCAAACAGCAGCCCGCTTTCGCGCAGCGCGTCAAGGATCATCGGGTCGGCTTTTTTGACGAACACGCCGTCCCACGGGGTGTCGCCGCACATTTCGCCGCGGGTGTTGACAAGCTGAATGAACGGCAGGTCGTTTTCCGCGCAGACGCGCTGGTCATCTACGCCGAATGCCGGCGCATTGTGGACGATGCCCGTACCGTCGGTGGTGGTAACGTAATCGTCCGCGATGATATAGTGCGCGCGCTTTTTGCCGCAGGCCTTTGCGGTGCATTCAAACAGCGGCTCATAATCGCGGCCGACAAGCTCGCTGCCCGGGAATTCGCGCACGACCGTGACGCCCTCTTCGCCGAGCACGGAAGAAACAAGTTCCTTTGCGAGGATGAAGGCTTCGCCGCCCTTTTCCGCACGGCAATAGGTGACGTTTGCGTTTACGCAGAGGCAGACGTTGGAGGGAAGCGTCCAGGGCGTGGTCGTCCACGCGAGGTAGGAAGCATCCTCATCCTTGCAGCGGAAGCGCACGGTGGCGGAGGTTTCCTTTACATCCTTATAGCCCTGCGCAACCTCGTGGGAGGCAAGCGCGGTGCCGCAGCGCGGGCAGTAGGGGACGATCTTATGGCCCTTGTAAAGCAGGCCCTTTTCGTGGATCTTCTTCAGCGCCCACCATTCGGACTCGATGTAATTATCTTCATAGGTAACATACGGGTCGTCCATGTCCGCCCAGAAGCCGACCCGGTCGCTCATCTGCTCCCATTCGGCCTTGTATTTCCAAACGGATTCCTTGCACTTCTGGATGAACGGTTCCACGCCGTATTGCTCGATCTGCTCCTTCCCGTCAAGGCCAAGAAGCTTTTCCACCTCAAGCTCCACCGGCAAACCATGGGTGTCCCAGCCGGCTTTGCGCAGCACATCGTATCCCTTCATGGTGCGGTAGCGGGGGATGATGTCCTTGATGGCGCGGGTGAGGATGTGGCCGATGTGCGGCTTGCCGTTTGCCGTCGGCGGCCCGTCGAAGAACGTATAGGGCTCGGCGCCGCGGCGCAGCTCCACGCTCTTTTCAAAGATTTTGTTTTCCTTCCAGAACGCGAGCGTTTCCTTTTCGCGTTCCACGAAGTTCAGCGAGGTCGATACTTTCTGATACATGCTTTTACTCCTGTATGATAATTGGTTCCATCAGCGGATTCTAAGCGCGGCGCACCGGCAGGAAAGCCGCAGTTCGGCAGGCTATCCGAAAAATAAAAAAGCCGCATCCCGAAAAACGGGACGCAGGCTGCTGCGCGGTACCACCCGGATTGACGGCATTCGGCCGTCCGCTCCTTTTGCGCTGTAACGTGCGCACACGGCGGAGTTTACTGAAAAATGAAACTGCGTTCAACTCCGCGCTCGTGGGCGATGCGTGCGAACCTGTTTCCAACCGCGCTTGCACCATGCCGCGGCTCGCTTCTGGGCGTTGGTTCACCGTGTGTCCCACTCGTCGCTTTACCGTGCTTATTATACCCGGAAAACGGGCGTTTGTAAAGGAGGAGTGGTGGCCTGCGGCGGTTTTTCTCTTGCGTTCATTCCTGATAAACGCGCCGGCGCTCCCTCCGCGCGTTTGCCTTCCGCTTTAAAGCCGGTTTTTGCGCCCGGAGGAAGTGCTTGCCGCCCATTTCGACAGCAAATCCATAAAAATTGTGCGATTCGTTTCCTACAAGTTCACAACAATGACGGAATCCGGGTTTGAACAACGGCAGAATTTGTGGTAAGATTACAAGGATAGTTATCCTCGGCAGAGGTATGCTAATCGCGTTGGAATCCACAGGAGGATACTCTTTTGAAGAAATTAAAGACGCCGCTGATTTACCTTGCTATTATCCTTGTGATCGTCATTGCCATCACGGGGCTTGAAAAGGGCAACAGCGCCGACAGCAAAAAAATCGAATATACGGACTTCGTTGCTATGGTCAAGCGGGGGGAAGTCGCCATGGTGGAGATCACCGAGCGCGAACTCGTCGGCCTGAAGAAGAATTCCGAGATCAAAGCGGAGCTTTTCCCCTCCCGGTACGATTTTTACTGCTACATCCCTTCCGAGGAAAGTTTCCGCAATGCCATGAACGCTGTGGCGGCGGAGCTTACGGGGAAAGACGTGAATTCCATTACGGAGGCGGATTACAGTTTCCAGTATACTTACAATCCGCCGCCGGAAGCCTCCCTGTTCCAAATTATCCTGCCGTATCTGCTGATCCTTGGCGCGTTCGCGATTTTCTATTATTTCGTGTTCCGCTCTCAGGGCGGCGGCAATCAGATGATGAGCTTCGGCAAGAGCCGCGCGCGCACCCACATCGACCCGCACAACAAGGTTACCTTTGCGGATGTTGAGGGCGCGGACGAGGAAAAGGAAGAGCTCAAGGAGGTTGTGGAATTCATGCGCGCTCCGAAGCGCTTCACCGAGATGGGCGCGCGCATCCCAAAGGGCGTGCTGCTTGTCGGCCCTCCGGGCACAGGCAAAACGCTGCTTGCCAAGGCCGTTGCAGGCGAAGCACAGGTGCCGTTTTTCTCCATCTCCGGTTCGGACTTCGTTGAAATGTTCGTGGGCGTGGGCGCAAGCCGCGTGCGCGATTTGTTCAGCACCGCAAAAAAATGCGCGCCCGCTGTGGTGTTCATCGATGAAATCGACGCGGTCGGCCGCCAGCGCGGCGCGGGCCTCGGCGGTGGGCACGATGAGCGCGAACAGACGCTCAACCAGCTCCTCGTTGAGATGGATGGCTTTGCCACGAACGAGGGCATCATCGTCATCGCTGCCACAAACCGGCCGGACATCCTTGACCCGGCGCTTCTGCGCCCCGGCCGCTTCGACCGGCAGATCACCGTCAATTACCCGGATGTGAAGGGGCGCGAGGCCATTTTGCGCCTGCATGCCAAGGGAAAACCCATGGCGGAGGATGTGGACCTTGCTGTGCTTGCAAAGCGCACGCCGGGCTTTACGGGTGCAGACCTTGAAAACGTGCTGAACGAGGCGGCCATCCTTGCCGCCCGCTTTAAGAAAAAGAAGATCACGATGATTGAACTTGAGGAGGCCATTACCCGCACGGTGGTTGGCCCCGAAAAGCGCAGCCGCGTTATTACGCCGGAGGATAAGCGCATTACGGCGTATCACGAGGCCGGGCACGCTATTGTGGCGAAGAAGCTGAAGAACTGCGATCCCGTGCATGAGGTTTCCATCATCCCGCGCGGCATGGCGGCAGGGTATACCATGACCATGCCGGAAAACGATGACAGCCACATGTCCCGCGGCAAGATTCTGGACGAGATCGCCATGATGCTCGGCGGCCGCGTTGCGGAAACCGTTGCGCTTGACGACATCTGCACCGGCGCATACAACGACTTGCAGCGCGCCACGGAACTTGCGCGCAAGATGGTTGTGGAATTCGGAATGAGCGAGGAAATCGGCCCCGTGTTCCTGGGCGGGCAGACCGAGGTGTTTATCGCCAAGGATTGGGGGCATCAGCGCAACTTCTCGGAACAGGTGGCAGCGCGCGTGGATGCGGAAATTCGCCGCATTCTGGAAGAACAGTTTGCCCGTGCCCGCGAGGTAATAGAATCCGACCTGCCGGCAATGGAACGCGTTGTTGCCGCGCTGATTGAATACGAGCGCATTACCGGCGAGGAATTCGAGAAGCTTTATGACGGTGAGGAAGTGCAGCTTGTGTCCTACCGTGAAAAGCAGGCTGTGCTTGAAACCGCCGACCCTGAAGTGCTTGCCGAAGAAGAAGCCGAGCGCAAGCGCAAGGCGGAGGAAGAGGCGCGCCGCAAGGCCGAGGAGGCTGCCGGGAAGGATGACAGCGATTCCGCATCGCTTTGGAAGCGTCCGTGGGATGAAAACGGCGGCGATGACCCCGACAAAAAGGACAAATAAACAAACAACGGGAAATAAGGCGGCGCAAGCCGCCTTTTCCAAGCATAAAACAGGAGAACCCCATGCAAGCATTTGACCTACATACCCATTCCATCTATTCGGACGGCACACAAACGCCGGCGGCCATCGTGCGTGCGGCGAAGGAGGCCGGCCTTGCGTTTGTTGCGCTCACGGACCACGATACCGTCATGGGCGTGCCGGAAGCGATGGCAGAAGGAGCGCGCATCGGCATGCGCGTTGTGCCCGGCGTGGAGTACGATATCGACTATTCCGTGACCATGCATATTCTGGGCCTTGGGATTGATCCGGATGCGCCGGAAGTGAAGCGGACGCTTGCGGAAAGCGCAGTGCGCCGTGCGCGGCGCAACGAGGCCATGTTTGCGCGCCTCAGGGAGATTGGATGCCCGATCGAGGACGCTGTGGAGGGAGATGGGCTTATCACGCGGCTGCACATGGCGAATGCACTTGTGAAAAAGGGGTATGCACAATCCCGCGCGGAGGCGTTCGACAAGTTCCTGCTCAAAGGGCGGCCGGCGTTTGTGCGCAGCGAAAATATTTCCATTGCGCAGGCGGTCGCCGTCACGCATGCGGCAGGGGGTATCGCGGTGTTGGCGCATCCCTGCCAGATCCGGGCGGACAAGCATGCCGCAGTGCGCGCGGCTGTGCGCGATGGCATCGATGGCATCGAGGCGTTTTACCCCGGCACGACGGAAGGGGAGCGCACGCTGTTCCTTTCCCTTGCACAGCAGTACGGCCTCATCGTGACATGCGGCAGCGATTTTCACGGCGCAAACCGCCCGGCAGCCACGCTCGGCTGTGCCTTTGCGCCCACGCCGCTGCTGTTGCCCGTATTCAAAAGGTTTATGACATAAGGCAGCCTTTCAATGGGCGCTTGCGGCAAGCAGAGCAAGCGAAATGCAAAACAAATGCCCGCTTTCACCGTTTTTCGCAGAAGGCGGGCGTTATTTTTTGCGCAAACGCAAGTTCGGAAGGCATATTATGCACTGCATATGGCAGAAAGGGATGGACAATATAAGCAATCCTTATTTCATGCGCTGTTTCCTATCATTTTCATTGCAGCGTGCGTTGCTTCCCTCCACAAATTTTGATATACTCTAGGCGGTGGAGGACGGCTTGCCGGATTCTGCCGAAAAACCATCGATAGGGGAATCTGGATATTATGCTTGGCGGAAACGGACACATCAAGATCTTTGCGGGCAGCGCAAGCAAGCAGTTCGCGCAGAAAATGTGCGATTACCTCGGCAGCCCTATGGGCGATTGTACGACCATTCATTTTTCCGAGGGAAACACCTATGTGCGCTTTAATGAGTGCATCCGCGATATGGATGTATACTTCGTTCAGACCATCGGACTCAACGCAAACAATGAGTTTATGGAGCTGTTGTTCTACATTGACGCCGCAAAGCGTGCAAGCGCGAACTCCATTTCTGTCATCATGCCGTATTTCAGCTATGCAAAGGGCGATAAAAAGGACGAACCGCGCGTTTCCATCCGTGCGCGCGTGTGCGCGGATGCCATTGAAATGGCGGGTGCGGACCGCGTTGTGACGATGGACCTGCATGCTGCGCAGATTCAGGGCTTCTTCACCAAGCCTGTGGATCACCTCTATGCCCGTTCCCTGCTTTGCGCATATGCAAAGCACAGGGGAATTGTGGATGAGGACACCGTTGTCGTTTCACCGGATGCGGGCAGCGCAAAGCGCGCGCGCTCCATGGCGGACGAGCTTGGCTGCGCCGTTGCCATCGGCGACAAGATGCGCGCCGGGCACGACGAAAACGCCAAGGTGCTGGAAATCATCGGCGATGTGAAGGGCAAGAACTGCATCGTGGTGGATGACTTTACCATTTCCGGCGGCACGCTTGTGGATGTGGCCCACGGCCTGAAGGACAAGGGCGCGAAGAACATCTATGCGTTCCTTTCCCACGTGGTGATGAGCGAGAAGGCGGTTCAGCGCATTGAGGACAGCCCGATTGAGCTTCTTGTTTCCACGGACACCGTCTATTGCGAGCCTGCGCTCCATTCCGATAAAATCGAGATCATCTCCGCCGCGCCCATGTTTGCAGAGGCGGTAAAGCTGATCCATGACCGCGAGCCGGTGAGCAACATGTTCGGCCATGCGCCTAAGCGCATGCTCGAAATGAGTTTCTCCCGCCAGCTGTCGCTGCGGGACCTGCAAAAATAATCTGCGAAAACGCAAAAGGGCTGCTTCCCGGCGGAGGCAGCCTTTTTCGGTTGCTCTGAATAGGGAGCTTACTCCTTTTCCTTTCGCATGCGCTCAAGCACCACGGGCAGGTTCTCCCGGGCAGAGGCGCTCAAAAGTTCCACGGCCTGCTGAATGATGGCCTTCGTCGGCTCGTCCAGCTTTTTCATTTCGCGCAGCACGCTTACTGCGGTTTTGGGCCGGTTGAGATCGGCAACCGTCACCGCGCCGGAGGCGGAGAGCGCCGTATAAACGCCATCCACCAGCTTGCCGCGCTCCTCCGGGTTCATCTGCGTAAGCCATGCCTTGAGCGTGGAGTCGATAAAGCGGCTGCTGCGCGTGCGCGCTTCGGTGAATACGAGGCCATTGCAGGCGGTTTCCCAGGAGTACAGATCGTGCTGCAAAAGCCAGGTGTTCGTGCTGTGCACGATGGCGCAGCCCTCTTCATGCTGCAAAAGCATGCCAACAACGGAGGATTGCGGCACAAACGTATGCACGCGGCCAAGGATACGCTGAAAGCCTTCGCGGGTAACGACTTCGGAAAGGAAGCCGGGGCCGTCATGGTTATAAACGCTTTCAATGCGGGATTGAATCTCCTCGCCGCAGAAGGCGGAGGCGTATACGGCGAGATTGCCGCCCTTGGAATGACCGCCAACGCGGAGCCGTCCGCGGAGGGAATCCGAAGCCGCGCAGAGATACTGCACCGCTTCCTTCTGTGCGGGCACAACGGTGAGGAAGCTCATGTTGAAATCTTCCTTCCACCCCACAAGCGTCCCATCCGTGCCGCGAAACGCCACATAGGGGAGTTCGCCTTCAAGGAGAATGGTGAGTCCGGAGAATTGCTTTTCCGCTGCCGGATCGAACAGGTTCACATAGCCCGAGAGCCGTGCATTGCAAAAACGGCGGCTGGTTGCAAGGGCGGCAAGCAGGCGCGCATCATCCGCAAGGCGGAAGCGGCGCGGCGGTTCCGCGCTGCCTTCCTGCGGAGCGCCTGCTTCCGCAGGAAGCGGAATCGCGCTCTGCGGCGGCGCGCCGTGCAGGCAGCGTGCCGCCGCATCGGCGAGGGGGATTGTCTGAACAAATGATGCAGGCGCAATACCATCAAACGGGATATACGCAAGGCGGCAGAGAATGAGGCTGTCCGCTTCATTAAAGGGAGACTGGGCGAAAGTCAGATCGCCGCGCCAGGCAAGGTAATCGAAGACATTCGGCATGTGCAGTTGGCCTCCGTGGAACGGTTTTGCTTTATTATAGCATAAAACAGCACGGACGGGCGGCCGCAGGAAAAGCAAACCTGCTTACTTTCCGCTTGCGCCATAGTTGGCGAGCACGCGGGCCGAAGGGTCGCTGACGTTGCAGCCATCCCAGGCTTTGTTGGGCATCCAGAAATCCGCCACCATGTCCGCCTGGCCGGGATAGTATTTTTCAAACAGCTCTCGGTAAAGCAGGCTTTCCTTGGTGAAAGGCGTAGCAAAGGCGTATTGCCGGCGCTTTTCTTCAAACTCCGCATCCGTGTAACGGCATTCGGCATACTCCTTCAGGTCTTCCACCATGGAATGGCCCACCGCATCGCTGAAGGCAGCCTTTTCACGGTACAGGATGTCGTGCGGCAGCCAATCGCCTTCAAAGGCATGGCGCAGCAGGTATTTGCCTTTCCCATAAACATTCATTTTCCGGGCCGGATCAATGGCCATCACATACTTCACGAAATCAAGATCGCCAAAGGGCACACGCGCTTCAATGGAGTTCACCGAGATGCAGCGGTCCGCGCGCAGCACATCGTACATATGGATCTCCCGGATGCGCTTTTGCGCTTCCCGCTGGAATTCCTGCGGAGAGGGCGCAAAGTCCGTGTACTTGTAGCCGAACAACTCGTCCGAGATTTCGCCGGTCAAAAGCACACGCACATCGGTCTGCTCATGAATGGCTTTGCAGCAAAGGTACATGCCCATGCTGGCGCGGATGGTGGTGATGTCGTATGTGCCGAGGTAGCTGATGAGCGTTTCAAGCGTGGAAAGCACCTGCTCACGCGTCATGATGACCTCTGTATGGTCGCTGTGCAGGTAATCCGCGACTTCCCGGGCGTACTTGAGGTCGATTGCATCCGTATCCATGCCGATGGCAAAGGTGCTGATGGGCTTTTTGAGCAGACGGGCAGAGATCGCGCAGACAAGGCTGCTGTCCAACCCGCCGCTCAGGAGAAAGCCGAGCGGCGCATCCGCATCAAGGCGCTTTTCCACACCCTCGATGAGCCGCTCGCGGACGCCGGCGCAGAGGGTCTCCACGTCATCCGTGCAATAGCGGGAAACGGCGGCAACGTCGCAATAACGCACAAATTTGCCCTCCGCATAATAATGGCCCGGCGGAAAGGGAAACACATGCTCTGTGAGGCCCACGAGGTTCTTTGCCTCGCTTGCAAACGCAATGCCGCCATCCGGCAGGCAGCCATAAAATAGTGGTCGGATGCCGATGGGGTCACGTGCGGCGATGAGGTGCCCGGTTTTGCCATCGTAAAGCACGAGCGCGAACTCCGCATCCAGCTTTTCAAACATGGAAAGGCCGTATTCATGGTACAGCGGCAGCAGAATTTCGCAATCGGATTCGCTTTGAAACGAATAATTCTCCTTCAATTTTTCGCGCACAGGGCGGAACCCGTACAACTCGCCGTTGCAGATGGCAGCATCCTCCCCAAGGAAGAAGGGCTGCATGCCTTCCGGTGCAAGGCCCATGATGGCCAGGCGGTGGAAGCAGAGATAGCCTGTTTTGGTTTTAATGATGCGGGACATATCCGGCCCGCGGGAAAGGTTTTTTTCAAAACCTTCGGCAAGCAGCGCGGGAGAGATGGTCTTACTTTCGACAGCCATGATGGAACACATAAAAAGCACCTCCGAATAAAAATACGCAGCCAATTCATCCTTTTTATTTAGGACGAATGCTGCGAAATCCGCGGTGCCACCTAATTAACTGCAAATAACAGTCACCTTTCAAGCTCTAACAAGCCGGCGCAGCGTAACGTGCTGCCATCCCGTCGCCCCTACTTGCCCGAAGGCTTTGGGTTTGCTGCTCCCGAGTGTTCTTCACGCAATGCCCTGTGCGGGATTTTCACCATCGCCCGCTCTCTGCAACCGGCTCTCTGCGGTACTTTTCTCGATCGTCGCATGTTACGATAAACTTTTAATGGAGCTTATGATAACACCAATGAATATTCCTGTCAACAGAAAAAATATACATAATATATTATTTTTGCAGCAGCCCGGCCATGTCTTCCGGAAGCGGGGCGATGAGGTGCAGCGCCTCCGCCGTAAGCGGATGGGTGAGCCATAGCTCATAAGAGTGGAGCGCCGGCCGCGCGATGCGGGGATCCTGCATGCCATAAAGCCAATCCCCGGCAAGCGGAAAGCCGAGCGCCGCCATATGCACACGGAGCTGGTGCGTGCGGCCGGTGCAGGGCACAAGGCGCAAAAGCGTGAAGCCGTTTGCCTGTGCGAGCGAGGCATATTCCGTGCGGGAGGGTGCGCCATCGGGCCGCACGGCGCGCTGGTATGTTGAGCCGTCCGCAAGGCCGATGGGCCGTGTGACCGCACCCATGGGCGGTTCTACGGCGCCTGCGGCGATGCCGCGGTATTCCCGGCGGAACCCGGGCGAGTGCAGCATGCGGCGCAAAAGCTCATGCATATAGCCGTTTTTTGCAAAGGTGATGATCCCCGTCGTGCCCCGGTCCAACCGGCTGACGGGATGGGGGATGCAAGCCTGCGGAAGATAGGCCGAAAGCGCGTTTTCGAGCGTAAGCTCCTCTGGGTCGCGTGTCGACTGATGCACGGCGAGCCCGGCAGGCTTGTTCAGAATCAGGATATCCTCATCTTCAAAGAGCACTTCGAGCGGCATGGGCATGGGGCGCGGGCGCGGCGCATCCGGCGCATCGCCAATTTCTGCCGTGAGCACATCGCCAGCCTGCACAGAGGCCGTTGTGAATGCGCGCACGCCGTTGAGCAGGATCCCCGTTTCGCGCAGCTTTACCCTGCGGATGAGCGATTCGGACATGCGCAGCTCTTGCGCAAGCAGGCTTTTGACCGTACGCCCGGCAAGGCGTTCGTCAATGGGGAGCGTAAGCGTGCGCATAAGGCCTCCTTGGAGTGGGATGAACATAAGTATAGCATGGTTGGTGGATAGGAAGCTAGAACTCAGCCTTAAGACATGCAATTTCAATGGACAGTTCCTGATACATAAATTCCAACATGGCCAGCTCAATCTCAAAGACGGTGGGGTTCCATTTCAAGTCGGAAACATAGCGATATTGCGCCTGATAGGACTTGAACGCATTCAGCTTGCGGACATGCATAGTCAATTGCGTGTCATTGAGGTTACGCAGGATGGTTTCCGCCGTTGGAAGCGGGAGCTTGGCAGACATTGTGAAGAACCTCCTATGTGGGATATATCCCAATTATATCACAGAGACGTATGATTTGGGATATATCCCACACGATATATCGTAAAGCTTAATAGACTAAATTTACGACATATCGAATGGAGGAGAGTAGCATGACGATAAAGGAGGCGATTGGGCGGCGGATTATGGAACTTTCTTCACAGTATGATCTTTCCATCAACGGGTTAGCCAATCGAGCAGGTATTCCACCATCTACAATTTATAGTATGCTGAATGAAAAAAGTAAAAATCCTGGTGTGGTAACGATTCAAAAAATTTGTGATGGACTTGAAATCAGTGTACGGGAATTCTTTAATTCCGCGTTATTTGAGAAAATAGATCCGGTTGTACAATAACCCCCAAAATACGGAATCTGAACGAATACAAGAGAAGCGGTAGAAGCGGCGGCGAAGTAAGCGGTGTTTGCGAAAATAAGAATAATCCTCAGTCACCTGAGGCGACAGCTCCTTTCAAAAGGAGCCTTTTGGGTTGCGGTTTTCAAAAAGCCCCCTTCTTGAAAGGGGGCGGCAGCACCGTAGGTGCTGCCGGGGGATTGCCGCGTTGCAGCGCTGCTGCAAACCTGTGTTATTTCACCAAAAGCTCCGCGATCTGCACGGCATTGGTCGCCGCACCCTTGCGGATTTGGTCTCCGCAGCACCAGAGCGTGAGGCCGTTTTCGCTCACAAGGTCGCGGCGGATGCGGCCCACAAACACATCATCCTGGTCGCTCGTGTCAAGCGGCATCGGATAAACATCGTTGTTCGGATTGTCCACAAGCTGCACGCCCTCTGCTGCAGCGATGGCCGCGCGCGCTTCTTCCACGGAAACAGGGCGCTTTGTGGTAAACGTGGCGCTGATGGAATGGGAGCGCATTACGGGCACGCGCACGCACGTGCAGGTGACGCGAAGCTCCGGCAGGTGCAGAATTTTGCGGCCTTCGTTTTGCAGCTTCATCTCCTCGGAGGAATAGCCGTTTTCGCCTATGCCGCCGATGCGGGGGAGCAGGTTGAACAGGATTTGATGCGGGAAAGCATTTGCCGTGAGCGGCTCGCCCTTGGGGTATGCCTGCGCCTGCGCTTCAAGCTCTGTAAGCCCGTTTGCGCCTGCGCCGGATACCGCCTGATAGGTGGAGGCCACAATCGTTTCGATGGACGAGATGCGGGCGATGGGGGCAAGCGCCATCAGCGTGATAATGGTAGAGCAATTCGGGTTGGCAATGATCCCCTTTTTGTGCGTGTAAGCATCTTCCGCGTTGATTTCCGGCACCACGAGCGGCACATCCGGATCAAGGCGGAAAGCGCTGGAATTGTCCACAAACACTGCGCCTGCAGCCTGAATGGCGGGTGCAAAACGTTTTGCGATATCGTTTTCCGCCGCGCCGAGCACGATGTCCATGCCCTCGAACGCAGCGTCGCACGCCTCCTGTATGACGACCTCGCGGCCCTCGTAGCGCACAGCCTTCCCGGCGCTGCGCGCGCTCGCAAGCAGGCGAAGCTCCCCGATGGGGAATTTGCGCTCTGCAAGCACCTTGATCATTTCCCGGCCAACGGCGCCTGTTGCGCCCAGCACGGCCACGTTGTAAAGCTTTTTCTGTTTCATAGCGGTTGATCCTTTCTGGTAAAGCTGTTATAAAGCACCCGGATGGTCTTTTCAAAATCCCGGTCGTCCACGCCGACGATGATATTCAGCTCTTCCGGGCCCTGGGAGATCATGCGGATGTTGATATCGTTTTCACCGAGCGTGGCGAAGAGCCTGCCCGAAATGCCCGGGCGGAACACCATGCGGCGGCCGACGCAGGCGATGAGGGAAATGCCGTCCGTGACCTTCACGGAATCCGGCCCGCAGAAGCTTTCGATCTCCTCCATGATGCTGAACAGATACGGCTTCACGGCCTCCGTGGAGACCACGAGCGAGAAGCAATCGATGCCGGATACGATTTGCTCAATGTGCAGCTCGTGCTTTTCAAACAGGGCAAGTACGCTGCGTACCACGCCGAGCTTTGCAGAAACATGGCTCTTGTGGATGTCTATGATGCAATACCCGCGCCTGCCGGCAACGCCCGTGATGAAGTAAGGCTCCGAATGCAGGGCGTCCTCCTCGAACGCCTCGCGGATCATCGTGCCCGGTGCGGAAGGGTCGTTGGTGTTGCGGATGTTGAGCGGGATGTTCATTTCCCGCACGGGGAAAACGGATTCTTCGTGAAGAACCTTTGCCCCCATGTAAGTGAGCTCACGCAGCTCGCTGTATGTGATGCGCGGGATGGGCTGCGGGTCTTTCACGATGGAAGGGTCGGCCATGAGGATGCCGGGCACATCCGTCCAGTTTTCATACAAATCGCAGTTGAGCGCCGCCGCCGCGAGCGCGCCCGTGATGTCCGAGCCGCCGCGCGCCATGAGGCGCAGCTGGCCGCCCGGCATGGCGCCGTAAAAGCCGGGCATCACAATGCGGCTGCTTGAAGCTTCAAACGCTTCGGCAATGGCTGTATACGTGGCGGGAAGGTCGATGCGGCCATCCAGCCGGAATTTGACCGTGCCATAGGAATCCACAAAATCATAGCCGAGATAAGCGGCCATCAGCTCCGCGCAAAGCGCTTCGCCGCGGGAAACGAGGTAATCCTCATCCGGGCTTTCCTTCACGCGGTTGCGGATTTTTGCAAACGCTGCGGAAACATCGAACGGGATGGCGAGCGCATCCGCAATTTCCTGATAGCGCGCTTCGATCATGCTGAGCACGCTTTCATGGTCCACGCCGTATTTTATGTGCGCATAGCAAAGGTAAAGAAGGTCCGTGACCTTGTTGTCGCCCTTCGCGCGCTTTCCAGGGGCGCTTACGACAACGATGCGCCGTGCGTCATCTGCACGGACAATGTCCCGCACAGCGGAAAAATGCTGTGCATCGGCAAGGGAGCTCCCGCCGAATTTCACCGTTTTGAGCATAGCTGGTTCGTTCCTTTATCTAAAAATATTCCAATCGAATCAAGCGAGCCCCGCTGCGAACGCGCTTCCGCCTACAGCAAGGCAATCCTGCACGAGCGCGTGCAGCGCGCTTACGGGCAAGGGCTTTGTGATGCAGGCGTTCCCTGCCGGCGTTTTGCCGAGCGGCCTCACGGCAAGCCCCACGGGCAGCGCCGCGGCTGTGCGCAGGTAATAGGCATGCCGGGCAGAGGAGGCGTCCGGGATGAAGGCGCCGTTGCAGCGGGCGAGGTCAAAGGCCGTTGTGCCCGCGGAAGTATCGATCAGATCCTGCATTACGGCGGAAGCCGTGGGGCTTTGCCCTGCGCCAAGACCGAAAAAGCTTTGGGCACCGAGGCCTGTGCAGCGGAAGGAAATGACGTTGCCCGTTCCGTTCACGCCCGCTTCGGGCGCATCTGCCGCAAAGAGCATCGGCTCCACATACGCGGCGACGCCCGCTTCCGTGCGCTCCGCTTTGCCGATGAGGCGGCAGGTAAGCCCAAGCTGCCGGAACAGAGCGACGTCAGCCGCAGTGATATGGCGTATACCGAGCGCAGGAACGGCGGCAGCGTCCGCCATTTGTGAAAACGCAGCGTCACAGGAAAGGGCGAGTTTTGCGCGCACGTCAAGGCCGTCGATGTCGGCGGTCGGGTCTGCTTCGGCATAGCCAAGGCGTTGCGCTTCGGCCAGCGTTTTGGCGAAATCTGCGCCGCCCTGCTGCATGGCGGTCAGAATGAAATTCGTGGTTCCGTTCATGATGCCGCCGAGGGATTCGACCGCATCCACCCGCGCAACGCGCAGCAGGTTCGTAAGCCAGGGGATGCCGCCGCCCACGGCTGCGGAAAACGCAAGATGCGCCCCGTTTTCGCGTGCAAGGGAAATGAGCTCCGCATAGTGCAGCGAGAGCATGAGCTTGTTGGCAGTAACGACGTTTTTCTTCGCCCGAAGCGCAGCCTTCACATAAGAAAGCGCGGGCTCCTCCCCGCCCATGACTTCAACCACGGTTTCGATGGAAGGGTCGGAAACGATTTCGTTAAAATCGCGCGTGGCGATGGCGCGGATGGCTTCGATATCGCGCCGGACAAGCACGCGCGCGATTGTAACGCCATGCTCCGGTCGGGCCTTTGTGAGCGTATGGACGCCGCTTCCCACAACGCCATACCCTAAAAGTGCGGTCTTCATTTCCCAAAGGTTCCTTTCAAATTTCTATAAAATCATGTGTTTTCATATAAAAAACACTTGTTTTTCTGCTGCGGACAATATATCATATCTCATGGGACGAATGCAAGCCCCAAAATGCGAGAAACCCGCGAAACATGATTTTTCAATTTTTGATCATAGAAAGGAAGACCCAAACCATGCAGTACCTGAGCACCCGTTCCCACGATGAAAAAGCCACCTCCGCGGAAGCCGTTCTGCGCGGCCTTGCGCCGGACGGCGGCCTTTATGTGTCGGAGGCGATCCCCGCGGCCGGGCTTTCGGAGGAAGCGCTGCTTTCGCTTGACCAATACGCGCTTACGGCGCATATCCTGAAAAAGCTTTTGTCGGATCTGCCTGCTGCGGCTGTGGAAGCCGCAGTGCGGGATGGATATTCCGGAAAATTCGAAACCGAGGACCTGACGCCCACCGTCCCCGTTGCGGGTGCGCATGTGCTTGAATTGTACCACGGCCCGACGAGCGCCTTTAAGGACATGGCGCTTTGCCTGCTGCCACGCCTGATTGCGGCCTCAAGCCAGGCGTGCGGCGTGAAGGAAGACGTGCTCGTGCTGACTGCGACGAGCGGAGACACGGGAAAAGCCGCGCTTGCAGGCTTTGCGGATGCGCCGCATACGCGCGTGATGGTGTTTTACCCGGAAGGCGGCGTGAGCGAGGTGCAGCGCGCGCAGATGGTGACACAGGAGGGGAAGAACGTTTGCGTTTGCGCGGTGCGGGGAAATTTTGACGATGCACAACGCGGCGTAAAGGATGTCTTTGCGCGGTTTGCGGGGAAAAACGTGCGCCTTTCAAGCGCCAATTCCATCAATATCGGCCGGCTCGCGCCGCAGGTGGCGTATTATTTCAAGGCGTATGCGGATCTTCGCCGTGCGGGAATTGTGCAGTCCGGCGCTCCGGCGGATTTCGTGGTGCCGACGGGGAACTTTGGGAACATCCTTGCGGGGTATATTGCAAAGCGCATGGGTCTGCCGGTGGGGACGCTCGTTTGCGCTTCCAACGAAAACGATGTGCTGACTGAGTTCCTGCAAACCGGCGTGTATGACCGCAGGCGTACATTCCACAAAACCGCTTCCCCCTCAATGGATATTCTTGTTTCCAGCAATCTGGAGCGGCTTTTGTATTTTGCTTCCGATGGAAATGCGCCGCTTGTGGCGGAACTGATGCGGCAGCTTGCGGAAACGGGTATGTACCGCGTGCCGGAGGCGCTGCTTGCGCGCATCCAGGGCGAATTTGCCTGCGGAAAAGCGGATGATACGGCCGCGTTTGATGCGATCCGCCGCATTTGGGAAAGCGAAGGGTATCTGATGGATCCCCACACCGCCGTGGCCTGGCGCGTTTATGAGGCGTACCGCGCATCCGGGCGGTGCAAAAATCCGGCCGTCGTGCTTTCCACGGCCTCGCCCTATAAGTTTGCGCCTGCGATGCTGGAAGCGCTGGGAATCCCGGTTCCGGAGAACGGCTTTGACGCAATGGAACAACTGCACGGCGTAACAGGCGCTCCGGTCCCTGCGGCGTTGGCAGCGCTCCGGCAAAAGCCCGTGCTGCACCGGGATGTGATCGACCCATGCGGGATGCCTGCTTATGTTGAACAAAAGGCGGACCAGGCGCAATGGGCAAAATAAACCGCTGCGCCCGGCACAAAAATTGACCGATAAGGAGAAACCATGAAAAGCGATTACCTCATCGTCCACAAAAAGGTTCTGCCGGATTATTTTGAAAAGGTCGTGGAAGCGCGGGAAATGCTCCGGCGCGGCACGATCCGCGAGGTGAGCGAGGCGGCGCGCACGGTGGGCATTTCACGCAGCACATATTACAAATACAAGGACTATGTGTTTATGCCATCGGAGGGGAACGCCTGCAAAAAGGCGGTCGTCTCGCTGATTCTGAGCCATGAAAAGGGCATCCTGAGCCGCGTGCTGAACATGATGAGCGCGCTTGGCGCGAATATCCTTACCATCATGCAAAACCCGCCCATCGGGGACAGGGCAAGCGTGGTGATTTCCATGGATATTACGAGCCTTGAAACAAGCGTGAACGGTGTGCTGGAGATGCTGACCGCTGCCGAAGGCGTGGAAAAAGCGGGCCTGCTTGACATTGAATAATCGCGCGCGCGGTTGACAAAGCGCCCACGAAACCGTATTATTACAAGATAGCCCAAACGAATGCCGTTTGGGAAAGCCTTGGAAAACGGTGAGGGACCCGTGGAAAGAAAACTTGTTACGGTCAAGGTAGGCACAAGCTCCCTGACCCATGCGGACGGGAGCATCAGCCCCGAAAAGATCGAATACATCGTAGCGGAGATCGCGGCGCTTCGGGATGCCGGGCACACGGTCATTTTAGTGACCTCCGGCGCCGTGGCGGCGGGCTTTGGGCGCATCGGCTATGCAAAGCGGCCCACGAGCATCCCCGCAAAGCAGGCGGCTGCGGCCGTGGGGCAGGGGCTTCTGCTTGAAGAATACGCCCGGTTTTTTGCCGCGCGCGGCATTGTGAGTGCGCAGATCCTGCTGACACGGGATGATTTCCGAGACCGCAGGCGGTATAAAAACGCATTTAACGCGCTTGAGATTATCCTGCAGCGCGGCGCTGTGCCCATCATTAACGAAAACGATACCGTTTCCATCGATGAGCTGCGCTTGGGAGACAACGATACGCTCAGCGCGCAGGTAGCCGCAATGATGCATGCGGGCCTGCTCGTGCTCCTGACGGATATGGATGGCCTTTACACCGCGGACCCGCGCACGGACGAAACCGCAAAGCGCATCGAGCGCGTCGCGCACCTTACGCCGGAGATTCTGGCGCTTGGCGGGAACGCCGGCACCAGTAACGGCACTGGCGGCATGGCCACGAAGCTTTCTGCGGCAAAGCTTGCCACAGCGGCGGGCGTTCCGGTTGTCATTTGCAGAACCGAGAATGCGGGAGCACTGCTGCGCGCGGCGGCGGGAGAGCCTGTGGGTACATACTTCGCCGCAAGCGAAACAGGCATGCGCACGCGCCAGCAATGGATGGCCTTTTACGCGCAGACGCGCGGCAACCTGTATATCGACGCGGGAGCGGAGGAAGCGCTCACCCGCCATGGAAAGAGTCTCCTGCCCTCGGGCATCGCGGCGGCGGAAGGGGATTTCCGCGCGGGTGACATCGTGCGCGTGTTCCGGCAGGGCACAAACGTGCTGCTTGGGCGCGGCGAAGTAAATTTTGACAAAGAGGAACTCCTGCGGCGCATGGAAGCCGCGGAGGGCCATGGGAAAAACGCTGTGGCCATCCACAGGGATAATTGGGTAGAAGAGGTATAACGTATGAAAGACCTTCGGGAAACGGCGCTTGCCGTAAAAGCCGCTTCGGCGGAACTGGGGCTCCTCGGCACGGAGAAGCGCAACGCAGCGCTTGCCGCGATTGCGGATGCACTCATGGCGCACGAGGCGGACATCCTTGCCGCGAACGAGCTGGATCTTGCCGATGGCCGTGCGAACGGCATGCGCGAATCCATGCTTGACCGCCTTGCGCTTACGCATGCGCGCGTTGAAGGCATGGCGGAAGGCGTGCGGCAGCTGATTGCGCTGCCGGATCCGGTTGGCGAGGTCGTTGAGGAGTTTGCGCGGCCAAACGGGCTTCGGATCCGCAAAGTGCGCGTGCCGCTCGGCGTAATCGGCATGATCTATGAAGCGCGGCCGAACGTAACGGTGGATACGGCGGCGATTGCGCTCAAAACGGGCAACGGCATCCTGCTGCGCGGAAGCGCATCGGCGCTGCGTTCCAACATGGCGCTTGCCGGCGCCATGCGCGGCGCGCTCAAAGGCGCAGGTGTGCCGGAAAATGCGCTTGCCGTTGTGGAGGATACCGCGCATGAAAGCGTGGACCGCATGCTGCGCATGAACGACTGTGTGGATGTTATCATCCCGCGCGGCGGCGCGGGGCTGATCCGCCGCGTGTTGGAAACGGCGACAGTGCCTGTGCTGGAAACCGGCGTTGGCAACTGCCATGTCTATCTGGATGAAAGCGCGCATTACGACATGGCGGAGGCCATTGTGGTGAATGCGAAAACGCAGCGCCCGTCCGTGTGCAACGCAATGGAGACGCTTCTTGTGCATTCCGTTTGGGCAACGGCGCATCTTGCAAAGCTCCTCGCAAAACTGCACATGCTTGGCGTAACGATCCATGGCGATGCGCAGGTGCGCGCGGTGGACAAGCTTGCGCTTCCCGCCGGGGAAGAGGATTGGGCCAACGAATACCTTGCGCCCGAGCTTGCCGTGAAGGTTGTGGATTCGCTGGAGGAAGCGATGGCGCATATCGCGCGCTATGGCACAAAGCACACGGAGGCGATTGTCACCGAGGATGTGGAAAATGCGCGCATCTTTTTGCACACTGTAGATGCGGCAGCGGTAAATTACAATGCTTCCACGCGCTTTACGGATGGGTTTGAGTTTGGCTTTGGCGCGGAAATGGGCATCAGCACGCAAAAACTGCATGCGCGCGGCCCGCTTGGCCTTAAGGAAATGACTTCCTATAAATATATGGTGTTTGGCAACGGTCAGGTGCGGGCATAGAAAGGAACGGAACATGAAACTTGCTTTTTTGGGCGCCGGCAATATGGCGGGCGCAATGATCCAGAGCATTCTTGCGGCGGACGTGCTCAAGGGAGACGAGATCCTTCTGGTGAACGCGCGCAACCCCGCGCACGGAAAAGAGACTGCGGCCCGGCTGGGGATCACGGCGGCGGAGCCTGCGGCGCTGCGCACGGCGGATGCGATTGTGTTTGCAATGAAGCCGCAGGACTTTTCTGCGGCGGCCGCGATGTATCGGTCGTATCTTGAAAACCAGCTTGTGCTTTCGATCATGGCGGGAATTAGCTTCAAGAAGCTGGAAAAGGAGCTTGGCGCATTGCCGTTCATCCGGGTAATGCCGAACATGGGCGTGAGCGTGCGCCGCGGCGTTACGGGATATGCAATCGGCGCGCGCGTAACACAGCGGCAGGCTGAGTTTGCGCATGCGCTGCTTGCGGCGGGCGGCATGGCGATCCGCCTTGAGCACGAGGATGAAATTTCCAAGGTGATCGGCGTTGCGGGCTCAAGCCCTGCGTACTTTTGCCTGATGCTCGAAGCGCTTGCCGGCGCTGCTGTGCGGGACGGCATGGAGCCTGAGGCTGCCGCGGCGTTTGCACGTGAAACGTTCATTGGCACGGCGGAAATTTTAAAGGCGGAACCGGTCTCCCCGGAGACGCTGCGCGCACGCATTTCTTCCAAAAAAGGCACGACAGAGGCCGCCGTTGAGGCCATGCTCGGCGCGGGCTTTGAAATTGCCGTTACGGCCGGATATATCCGCGCCGTGCAAAAGAGCGACATGATGACGGCAGCGTTCGATGCGGAGTAACGTGATTGGAAAGCAATGAAGCGGGAGGCAATTTGCCTCCCGCTTTTCTTCGTCCTGCTGCTTTAAAGTTCCCGGATCATCCAGTATTCGCCCAACAGCGTGCCATCCTTGAGTCGGAATGCGTTTGGATGGTAAAAAACGATGCGAAAGCCCATCTTTTCATACAGCCCGCGCGCCCGCGCATTGCCTTCCACAAATCCCAACTCCAGCTGCGTTACGCCACGCGCCTGTGCGAGGGCAATCATCTCACGGAACATGGCCGTGCCGATGCCCAGGCCCCAGTATTTTTGCCGAAGCGCAATGGCGATTTCTGCCCGGTGGCGGATCCTGCTGCGGTTGTGGAAGGAAAGCTGACAGTTGCCGGCGATTTCCTGCCCAACGCTGCAAACGATCATCACGCTTGTATCGGAGGCGCTGACGCGTTCGAGATAGGCGGCCTCCTGTTCCAGCGTTTCCGTGCATTCCTCCGGCTCACGCAGAATGAAATGCGTTTCCGATGCACAATCCTTCAAATAAGCAAGCATTTCGGCGGCATCCTCCGTGGCAGGGCTGCGGAGGCATGCGGACCGTCCATCCTTAAGTGCAATTTCTTTTTCTGGAAACAGCATGGTAACCCCTCCTTATAATATACGGCTTTTATAGTATAAACGAAAAGCGCCGCTGGGGAAAGCCCAGCGGCGCTTATTACGTTTGCGTTTGTAGGAGCTTATGCCTTCAGGGAAGCGTCTTTGCTCTTCATGAGGCGCTTCATAAGGAACAACACGCCAACCATGACCGCAATGGCGATGGGCAGCATGATGACGCTCTGGACGAAGCCGGTGATGAGATACATCACGAAGGACACGCCCGCGACGAGCATCGCATACGGGATCTGCGTGGAAACGTGGTTGATGTGGTCGCACTGCGCGCCCGCGGAGGCCATGATGGTGGTATCCGAAATGGGGGAGCAGTGATCGCCGCAGACCGCGCCTGCCATGGAGGCGGACATGCAGATGATCATGATGGTGTTGGTCTCGACGTTCTCCGGCGGGAATACCGCGAGGACGATCGGGATCAGCATGCCGAACGTACCCCAGGAGGTACCCGTCGCAAACGCGAGGCCGCAGCCGATCGCAAACACGACGCAGGGCAGGAAGCCAATCAGGGACTTTGCGGAACCTTCCAAAGCACCATGAACGAACTCTTTCAAGCCGAGGCTGCCGGTCGTGGCGTTGAGCGTCCAGGCCAGCGTGAGGATCAGGATGGCGGGAACCATGGCCTTGAAGCCGTCCGCCAGGCTATCCATGCAATCCCGGAAGCCAAGGATCTTGCGGCAGAGGTACCAGATGATGGTGAGGATGATCGCCACGGCGGAGCCGAGCATGAGGCCGATGCCGGCGGTCGCGTTGCCGAACGCGTCGATCAGGCTGCCATAGCAGTCGCTCGCGGGGTCGAACATGCCGCCGGAATAGATGAGGCCGACGAAGCAGCAGGCGATGAGGACGAGGATCGGGAGGACGAGGTCGATCACCTTGCCCTTGCCGATGGGGGCGGATTCATCGCCGGCATGCTTTTCACCGGAGAACAGGTCGCCATGCTCGCGGGCCGCGATCTCGTGCTTCTTCATGGGGCCGAAGTCGAAATCCAGCAGGATGATCGTGATCATCATGGCGATGGTGAGCAGCGCGTAGAAGTTGTACGGGATGCACTTCACGAACAGTTCCAGGCCATTCGCGTTCTCGATGTAGCCGGAGACCGCGGCCGCCCAGGAGCTGATCGGTGCGATGATGCAGACCGGGGCTGCCGTCGCGTCGATGAAATAAGCGAGCTTGGAGCGGGAGATCTTGAACTTGTCGGTCACGGGGCGCATGACGGAGCCGACCGTCAGGCAGTTGAAGTAGTCGTCGATGAAGATGATGCAGCCGAGGAGCATGGTCATGAAGCCCGCGCCCTTGCGGCTCTTGATCTTTTCAGAGCACCAACGGCCGAATGCGGCGGAACCGCCCGCCTTGTTCATCAGGGCGACCATCGCGCCAAGGATGACGAGGAACACGAGCACGCCCACGTTGCCGCTGCTGGTCAGCGATTCGCCGACCATGGCGGTCTCAAAGATGTGGGTCATCGCGCCGACCGGGTTAAAGTTTGCATACAGTAACCCGCCCACGAGGGTGCCGATGAACAGCGAGCTGTACACCTCTTTGGTGATGAGCGCGAGGCCGATCGCGATGACTGGCGGCAGAACGGCCCAAAGGCTGTTCACAAATGGGTTGGAACTTTCCCCATCGGTCTCCGCAAACACGGTTGCGGCAACGATGACGACGGCCAGAACCAACACCGCCAACAGTGCCCTTCGCTTAAGGGAAACGTGTTTCATTGGGTTGCCTCCTACGAAAAAATAATGATTGCATCCGGGTGAGAAAAGGGGAAACCCCGGCTGCGATATATTCCCTGCCTGTAGGACAGAGAAACTGATAAGCTCTTTATAAAGATTTATGTCATGACATAATGGTATCAAATTGTGAGCGAATTGTAAACAGAAGACGGACAAATTTTTATCAGAATTTATAGAGAAAAGAATGGAAACATAGCGGAAACGGGCTTGGACTGAGCAAAAACACATCAAAAAACATAAAAAACAAATATAATATAGTATGAGGAACAAATACCGGGGATTGCGCAACATTGTCACTTTTTTTATGCTGAATAACGATAACTTTATAAATCAGAGGCGTTCTTTGATAGTTTATTAACGGGGCGGTTTGCTATACTATATACATACTTTCCGGCAGCGCATTCCCAAAGGCCGGAGCTCCGCGGCAACCGCGGAAAAACATCCGAACATGTTTGCCGGGCGCGCATTTCTGGCCCGGCCGGTAAAAATCCCAACATTCTTTTTTCGGGAGGCAATCATTTATGAGGAGAAACCATGGAACAACCAAAAAAAGGTTAATCATCGCCGTCGCATTCCTTTTGGCGATGATTGCCTGCACAGTCGCGTTCGCGGAAGGCGAAGAGGCCGGAAGCAACCTGTACGGGACATTCTGGTCCCTGCTGCCGCCAATCATTGCCATCGGCCTGGCTCTTATTACAAAAGAGGTTTACACTTCGCTGTTCGTTGGCATTGTGGTAGGCTGCGTGCTGCAAAACATCACACCGAACGGATTCAGCCTGGAACACAGCGTCACCGGAATTTTTGAAATGATGACCGCAAAGCTGGGGGATGGCTGGAATGTTGGCATCCTGATTTTCCTTGTGATCTTGGGCATTATGGTCAGTTTGATGAACAAGGCGGGCGGCTCGGCTTCTTTCGGCAAGTGGGCTGCGAACAAAATCAAGACCCGTGCGGGCGCGCAGCTTGCAACGGTTGCGCTTGGCTGCTTGATTTTCATTGACGACTATTTCAACTGCCTCACAGTCGGCTCCGTTATGTTGCCTGTGACCGACAAGCACAAGATCTCCCGCGCAAAGCTTTCCTACATCATCGATGCTACGGCGGCGCCCGTGTGCATCATCGCGCCGATCAGCTCCTGGGCGGCTGCGGTCACATCCTCCGTGCCGGATGGCTCGAGCATCAATGGTTTCGTCATGTTCCTGGAAACCATCCCATATAACTTCTACGCGCTGCTGACCATCACCATGATGATCACCCTTGCGCTGCTGGACTTCGACTTCGGCCCCATGAAGATTCACGAGGACAACGCAAAGTTCTGCGGCGATTTGTTCACAACGGCAGCGCGCCCCTATGGCGAGGCCATGGATGATGAACAAACCCATTATAAGGGAAAGGTCATCGACCTTGTGCTCCCCGTCATCGTGCTCATTGCAGCCTGCGTCTGCGGCATGATTTATACTGGCGGCTTCTTCCATGGCGAAGCGAATTTCGTGGATGCGTTTGCAAATTCCGACGCTTCCGTGGGCCTTGTGCTCGGTTCCTTTATCGCATTGTTGTTCTGCTTCCCCTTCTTCCTCTGCCGCAAGGTGCTCAACTTCAAGGAATTCACCGACAGCATTGCAGAAGGCTTCAAGGCAATGGTTCCGGCCATCCTGATCCTGACCTTTGCATGGACGCTCTCCGGCGTGACCAACGCGCTTGGCAGCGATGATTTTGTGAAATCCATCGTCGGCAACAGCCACAACAGCCCGCTGCTTCCGACCATCCTGTTCCTGATCGGCTGCGGCATCTCGTTTGCAACCGGAACCTCCTGGGGTACGTTTGGCATCCTGATCCCGATCGTTGTCAATATTTTCCCGGATGAGATCAGCCAGATGATGTGCATCACCATTGCTGCCTGCCTCGGCGGCGCGGTCATGGGCGACCACTGCTCCCCAATCTCGGATACAACCATCATGGCTTCCACGGGCGGCAAGAGCGACCACATCAACCACGTTTCCACGCAGTTACCGTATGCGTGCCTCGTGGCGGCTGTGTGCTTGGTGTTCTATGCGATTGCATCCGTTGTGCAAAGCGTGATCGTGACTCCGTTCGCCATTGCGGCGATGGTAGGAATCCTCTTCCTGATGAAAAAGCTGCAGGAAAAGAAGGCTCCTTCAAAATCCAAGAAAGCATAACAGAACGGGGAAAGAACAACAGTGCGCCGGGCATTTACCGGGTGTCCGTAAAACAGTTAACCCGACCTGTGAATCACAGGTCGGGTTTGTCGTATAATGTACCGGCGCAGGAGTGCCCAAGGTCCCCTTGTGTAAAGGAAGGCTTTGGTGCGGTGCAAAATCGCATACCGCACAATATACGCAGCAAGTGTATAGAAGTGCGCCCTTCAACTGGTCGACAAATTCTAATTTATCTATTCGATTCTCTGAAACCCATTGATTTTCCTGCATTTCCCGCAGGTCTGCTACCATAAAAAACTCCGTTTTCCCTTGTTTTTGCCCTTGCGGGGCAAAACAAGGGAAACTTTTTATCAGTCGCCGCCTACTACCTTATCGAGCAGGCGGGCTGATGAGCGTTTTGCTTCCCTTGTTGAGTGAGCGTAGATGTTCATGGTGGTACTGACGTCGGCATGTCCCAAAAGCTCCTGCACGTCCTTCGGTGCTGCCCCATTCGAGAGCAGATTGCTGGTGAACGTGTGGCGAAGCTGATGGAAATGGAAGCCTTCAAGCCCCGGAATCTTCTTTGAGGCTGTTCGGCAGGCAATGCCGACTGTGCTGGACGATTCAAAGCACCCGTCCGGGCGGAGACAAACGAAGTCGATCTCCTTGTAGTCCTCCGGCACTTTCTCCGACCTTTGCAGACTGTACAGCTCATAGTAACTGCGACCCTTCTCCTGTACCTGCTTGTAGTAGTTCAGGCTGTATAGCTCGCCGTACTTGAAGCGATTTTTGTGCTGCTCGGTCTTCGCCGCCTTGAGGATGCCCGCCAGCGTGTCGCAGAAGTCCACTGTGCGGATTTTGCTCCGCTTGGTGGTGCCGACCTCCGTCTTGTGTCTCGCCCCGTTGTAGCGCATACTGCGCCGCACCGTGATGGTCTGCTCCTTCAGGTCAATGTCCTGCCATGTGAGCGCACAGACCTCGCCGATCCGAAGCCCGGTGTAGTAAGCGATCTGGACGGGCAGGAGTGCCGGGTTATCCTTCTTTTTCAGATAGTCCGTCAGCGCCTTGTACTGCTCATAGGAGATCGTCGGGACGGTCAGGCCGTCCTCGCTGTCCTCGTTGAACAGTTCATAAGTTTCCTGCTTCTGCCTGATCTTGATATACTGCATTGGGTTGAAGGTCAGCAGCCGCTTGGGGAAGACCGCAAACCGGAACGCTCCCTGCATCACCGCCGAGAACTGCCGCATATAGCCCTTGCTGATGGGCTTGACCTCCGTTCCGTCGGCATTGGTGCCTCCGAAGGACAGGAGATCGAAGAACACCTGCAAATGCTCCGAGGTGACGGTTTTGAGCTTCCGGCTGCCGATGGGAAACTGCTTGATGCGTCCCACAGCGCCCTGATAGGCCATTACCGTACCGTTGGAGAGATTGCCGGGCTTGACTTCTTCCTCGATCCACATATCCAGCAGATCGCCCACCGTGACGTTTTCGGACCTGGCAACGAACTTCTTTGCCTCATAGTCCTCCATTGCCTTGCGGAGCAGGGCTTCCGTTTCGGACTTGCTCTCTGTTCCGGCGTATTCCTTCTGCACCAGATTTCCGCTCTCGTCTTCGACGTAGAAGCGGTAGTACCACTTTTTGCCTTTCTTTCTGACAGATCCTTTTGCCATAGATCGTAATTATCCTTTCCGTATCCGTGGCAATCGGGTCTGTGACATATGGTGTGCGTGTTACCATATCCGCCGGTCTTTATGACCGGCTTTTTCGTTCCCGTATTCGTATTTCAAGGTGCCACGGTACTTATGTACCTTTTTCGATCAGCTTCTGCTTTGCCTGATCGACGATCCCGAACAGCTCCGGGATGGATACCTTCGTCCGGCCTTCATCGTACAGATGCAGGATGCCGTCCAGGTATCGCTTCATGTCCTCTATCGGGACCTCCAGCTCCTTCTGATAGACCTGCTCGGTGATGGAGCCGATATGGATCGCATATTTTCCGATGGACTCTTTCAGCCCTTCGTCCTCCGCCACTTCATCGACCTTCTTCATGGACACCGCCCAATACTTTGCAAGGATGGTGTAGAGGTCTACGATCTGACCGAGGAACGTGGTCAAAAGCTGTTGGTGCGGCTCTCCGTTTACGGTGGAGGTCACCGTTTCCAGATAGCCTTTGATGTGCTTCTCCAAGTCCATCTGACAGACGGTATAGATGCTGTATTCCTTATCGTCGGAAAGCCCCGTCAGCCATTCGGGAGTAGTGAGAAGTGCTTCCGCCAGACCGTTGATGATCATGGTGCGCTTCGGATCGACCCCGTCCGCTTCGTATCTCTGGATGGTGGATTTGTTGACGCCGATCCGCTTTCCCAGCTCCGGCATGGACAGCTTGAGCTCTGTCCGGCGCTCCTTGATACGTTCTCCGACCTGTTTCGGGCTGAACATTTCTTTTGGTTTCAAGGCGTTCACCTCCTAACGTATGCAAGTATAACACATGCATGCTCAATTTGCAACCCTATTTTGCGTACATTCTCAAAATTATTTCTTAAACGGTTGCAGAATGAGTTGACAAGCAGAGGCGAAATAAGTATAATGACAGAGCAAAAGTTGCAAAACAGGTATTTGCAGAGTGGAGGTGATAACATGAGAGATGTCAAAATGGGCCTGACCATCGAGGAAGCAGCCGAAATGACTGGGATCGGACGGAACACCATGCGGAAGCTGGTGGACTGGGGCAAGCTGCCCGTGCTCAAAGTAGGCCGAAAGACGATCATCCGAAGGGACGCACTGGAAAACTTCATGACCGTCAACCAGGGCAGAAACCTTCTCAATCAGTCAGACGTCCGGGAGGTGCGCTAAGGGATGGACACAGCAGAAAAAAGGCCTCGCCGTTTGAGAGCGAAATACACCCCTCGCACAAATCTGGCGATTTGTACAAGGGGCATTTCGCTCCTGCGGAGGGCCTGCGTCTCTGTCCTGGCTTTAACGGACAGAGGCGCAGCCGGAAACCGCCCTGCGCTTTCCGGTGTTGTCCCACCGCTGCGGCGGCGTGACAACATACGGGGAGACGAAAGGCGAAAGAACGGAGGTGAACGATGGCACGGCACAGCTTTATCCAGATGTCGAAGCTGTCCAATGTCAAGGGAAGAATATCGTATATCTCAGACCCCAAGCGGCAGGAATACCTCTACGCCACCTTCTCCACAAGGGAAGATATGACCTTCTGGAACGATCTGGCGAAGGAGTGTCAGGAGGAATTTCAGCGCTATGGGACAGAGGGAAAATGTATCGAGGCTCGGGAGCTGATCATTGCGCTGCCGGAGGAATACATGCAGTTTGATCCCAACCGGGTTCTGCGGGAGTTCACGGAGCAGTTCAAGAATCGGTACGACGTGGAATGCGTCTCGGCACTCCACCACAACAAGACCAGGAAAAACTATCATATCCATCTGATCTTTTCGGAGCGGCGTTTGCTGCCGGAGCCGGAGGTCAAGATCGCCACCCGCAGCGTGTTCTATGATGAACTCGGCAAGCGGGTACGGACAAAGAAGGAGATTACCGGTGAGGATGGCCAAATCCGGGAGGGCTGCACCGTCATCAAGAAAGGTGATGCCTACGAAAAACACCTGTTCACGGCAAAGGACGAGGTATTCAAGAATGAGCTGTTTCTGGATGAGGCAAAGCAGTTCTACACCGCCCTCATCAATCGGCACGTCCACGACCCGGAACGGCGCTTGAAGATATTTGACCCCAACAGCGTCTATCTGCCCACAAAGAAGATCGGGAAGAACAACCCGAAGGCTGCGGAGATCGAGACGGACAATGCCGCAAGGCAGGACTGGAATAGAACAGCGGATATGGCGTTGGTGTCCGGGATCGCCGAAGCTAAGATCATAGAGATCAAAAACGAACACGTCTATGATGAAGCAACCCGGTCTGTGCAGAAGCACGGCTGGCTGCCGGGACTGTTCCGGGGCATCATCCAAAAGGCAAAGGAAATCCTGATGGGATTGATCCGGGAGACAGAGATCCCGCCCAAGCCTACGCTGTCCGTTGATATGGCGGAGTACCGTAAAATGCAGAAGCTGATGGTCAAGGTACAGGACGAGGCCAGAGCAATCAAGCAGCTCATGCACGGAGAACTGCCGAAGCTGGAAAAGCAGCTCGCCGAAACGACTGGACTGTTCAAAGGGAAAGAGCGTAAGGCACTATCCGAACGGATCGAAAGCATGAAGCAGGAGATCGACCGCCGGATGGACCGGCTGCCCGATATCCTGAAAGAGGACGGATATCCCGATGTGCAGGCGTTCAAACGGCTGTATGACGATGCCACGAGCCTTGTGGAGCAGCACAACCGCGATCTGGCCGCATGGGAGCGGCAAGTCCACGGAGGGCAGCAGACCCAGCAGGCACCGCCCGAAAAAGAGAGTATCCGCAAGAAACTCCGGGATATGGAGGCGGAAGCCAAGCGCCGGAATGATGCACGGCGGCAGGAACCCCGGCACCGCAGCTATGACTACGACAGAGGACGCTAAGACAGAAGAAAACACCGCAGGAGGCCCCTGCGGTGCGTACATAGAAACGCCCTGCAAGCCTCGAACTTGCAGGGCGTACAGTTTACCAATCTGTCAAATGAGTACCTCCACAGGCATCATATACGGCATTGAACACATTTTCGGGTATTTGTACAAAGTACCAGTGCAATGCGTCATATCCGACATAGCCTCCCTCAATTAGCCTGAGTTTAACAGAAGTTCCATCTTCCATCGTCAAAATCAAGTGCGCTTGATTTGGGGTTTCATAGATAGAGCAGTATGGGTGATCATCATAAAAAGAACCTTCAGGCATAAATGTATACACAAATGATCCTTGATCGATTTCATTTAGGAAAGAGTCCCAAGTGGCTTGATCAATAGAGGCGTTTTGAATTTTGTCGCCTGCTAAGTTCCAATCGTCATGCGATTGCCATTGAATCGATGAGACTCCTCCCTGTAAATGAAGTCGATCTTCAAATATGTCTTCTCCCTTGGAAATCGTGATACCGTTAAGACGATCCAAGAATAGAATCCAAAGAATAGGTTCCCCATCCTCACCTTCAGCATACTGTTTGATACATACCCTGAAACTCGTATCATATCCTTTCACGGCATATACCGACCCAGTATATGTGGAAGCAAATTCCTGTGCATAATCATCCTGCTTTGACCATTCATTGAGTGTGCCTTTTGCGTGACCAAGGTATTCGCCTAAAAGCGGCTCTATTTTTTGAGCATCTTCTCCTAAATATGAGCCGGCATCTCTGTATATTCCACCTTTGTATACGACCACGCCGATCATGGACAAGTGACCACTTGAATCCTCAAGCTCAATAGCCGGGATCGAGATAGCTCTTTGCGATGGCGTATTCATAGGCTCCTCTGTTTGGGCTGGGGTATGCCGGAACATACCAGAATGCCAAACGCCAAAGCCAATAAGGGCGACGAGACAAAGTGAAAAAACAGACGTTGTTACTTTCATTATAGTTTTATGACGTTTATTCTGCTCAGCAAGATACTGATCCCTGCGTTCAAATAAACTATTTACCATTTCATCAGTATTCTTCATAAACGAAGCCCTCCTTTTCAAGTTCTGATCTTAAAGCCTGTTTTGCTCGATAAAGGAGATTTCTGATTTGACGTGAACTCTTTTTCATTACGATTGCCGATTCTTCATGGGACAATTCCTCAAAATATACAAGCCAAATGATCTGCCTGTAGTCAGAAGATAGATTGCTGAGTGCCTTGTGAACCATAATCCTACGTTCTTCTTTTATATAAGACTGCTCCAGATCTGACTCATCAGCGAGATATGCTTCCATATCTTCAATCGGAGTGTACGATGATTTTTTGCTGTGTCTTATATAATCAATAGCACCGTTCCGTCCGATGGAATAAAGCCATGATTTGAAAGAGGATTTTCCTGCGAATCTCGGCTTCTTAATCAAAAGACGAAAGAATGTATCTTCGGCCAGTTCTTCGGCAATATAGAGGTTATTAACGAAAGTGTTCAAATAGAGAATGAGTCCGTCTTTGAAATCTCCGACTATTTCTTCTATGCCTTTATCATCACCATCAAGGAAACGGCGGTAGCTACTTGCACCGTTGTCCACAGACATCCTCCTTTCTAAAAGGGGTGATTATTGCCCCTTCACTTATTAGTCGTATGAGAGCCAGATTTGTCTCACTTGATTTTTTAAAATCTACTGTGTTTCGGTTTAAGGATGGATACTTCGATATTATATCACATGATGCAATAACTCCCTTTGAGAAAGACGGCGGGGATTGCTCCCCGCCGCCCGATACCTTATGCGTAGATCAGATCGTGATTTACGATCTCCATTGCTCTGTCCCGGATATTGTTCATCCGCTGCACCCAAAGCATTTGATCTTGGGCTTTGAGCGGTTCGGTTACGCCCTCACGCTCTGCCATCTGCGTTATCAGCAGGCGCATTTGCGCCATCGCCTGTTCGTTGATGTCGGCAAGGTATGTACTCAGCCTGCCGCTGGTCAGCAGCTCCGTGCACAGGGGTTTGCGCTCCGTCTTGATGTATTGCAGATGCCGCCGCCCCCAAATGCCGATAGGTCTTTCCTCTTGAGTTGGTACTGCCAGACAGGGGAAGTAATAGTTACCCTGCAGTTCGTACCACAATCCGTTGCTTTCGTCATAAATGGTCTTTTCCATTGTGAAATCCTCCTGTATAATGGCTCCGTTGATGTATTCGCACATATGCCACAGGCTCCCGATTGCCACACCTTGTTATATCCTGTTATGGGTTAATCTTGCCCTTGCTTTTGCCCTTATGAGCGGCGCGGGCGTTATAGAAACGGTGTAACATTTAATAAAGGGATCCGGTGAGCAGATTGCGGGAAAACCTTTGTTTTCATCGGTTTCAGAGGATTTCATTAAAGCCCTATAATCACTGGCGGATGCCTATGATTTCGGGGATTTCAAATTCCAGTTTATCGACTTCTTATAAAAAAATATATCATAATGGATTCAGTTATGCAAGAACCGGCACAACAGGTCAATCTGTTATGCCGGTTAACTGTTTTATGAACCCCTACTATTTGCCCGGCGCACTGTTTTTTACAGACCGCTGCAATTACATCAGCGGGCCCCCGCGTTTTACGACGGGCGCTTCCCAATAGCGCAGTTCCCCGTTGAAACGCTCTGCGATTCGGATGGCGCGCGTGGTGAGCTCGTCGATCTCCGGTTTGTGCAGCGCAGCGATGCGCACGATGGAAACGCCATAGGCAAGCGGTTGATCCGGCGTAAAAACAGGTTCGCCCACCGCATACCCCGAAAGCCGCGCCTGCTCGGAAAAAAGCAGCATCGTGGCCTCCGTGGAGAAAAACAGGAACAGGGAAACGCGCCGCGCAACGGCGGGACTGTCTCCATGGGCAAGCATCAGCTCAATGCGTTTTCGGTTTTCCTCGGTCTGTAGCTTGGCGGAATCCGGATAAAGCAGCTTTTGATAGGTTGCCCAATGCGGTTCTTCCGCACATCCTGCGCGGCACAGAAGAAAGTGTTCCTTGCCCGCAATGCGCTCCGCATCCTCAAGCATGGCCCGCTCTTTCATATAAAAGTAGTACTGCCGCTGCGCCCCGGTTTCGATGAACCCGGCATAATACGGCGCAAGCGCTTTGCAGAGCTTTTTACACACGGCTTCCGCCCGCGCGCTTTCCAGGCCGGAAAGCGCATCCGCCTTACCGCGCTTGCTTTCGCAGCTCACATACAGCAGCACGGGCCGGCCGTCATGCGGCACGCCCGAAAGCGCGAGATCCACAACGAATCGCGCTGGGCGGCCGTCGAGCGGCCAATCGTATTCAAACCATTGCGGCGTATGCGGCATGGGCAACCTCCGTTCAACCAAACTGACAATGCGCAACCGGCGGCTGAAGATACTTGCCGAACCGATCCATCGGCAAAATCCAGCCTTCCGTTATTCCAAAACCGCCTTGATGCGGCGCACGCCCGCGGAAGATGCTTCTTCCTTCTTGATCTTGAACGTGCCGAGTTCACCGGTGTGCGCAGCGTGCGGGCCGCCGCAAATCTCCTTGGAGAATTCGCCCATGGTGTAAACCTTCACGCGCTCGCCGTACCTGTCGCCAAAGAGGCCGATGGCGCCCTCCGCGCGGGCTTCGTCCACGGTCATTTCCACGCAGGTAATGGGCGCGTCCGCAGCGATGGCTTCGTTTACAAGGCGCTCTACTTCCTTGAGCTCGTCCGGCGCAACCTTGCGTTCAAAGCTGAAGTCAAAGCGCAGGCGCTCCGGGGTGATATTGCTGCCGCGTTGGGCGACGTCGTCCCCCAATACCTTGCGCAGAGCAGCCTGCAGCAGATGCGTTGCAGTATGCAGGCGCGCTGTCGCTTCATTTGCATCCGCAAGGCCGCCCTTGAAGCGTTGCTCCGCGCCGGCCTGGGATTTCTTCTGGTGCTCCGCAAATGCGGCTTTGAACCCATCGACATCCACTGTGAGGCCGTTTTCATGCGCCATCTCCTCAGTGAACTCAATGGGGAAACCGAAGGTGTCATACAGGCGGAAAGCGGAAGGACCGTCGATGCGGCCATCCGCAAAGCTGCCCTTGATGCGCTCGAACTCACGGATTCCGTTTTTGAGCGTCTTTTGGAAACGCTGCTCCTCGCGGGAAAGCTCCGTCATGATCTTATCCTGATTCGCGGAAAGCTCCGTGTAGAATTCGCCATACTGTGCGATGACCGCCTCCGCAACATGCTTCAGGCTGTCCTCCGGCATGCCAAGCTGCATTGCATAACGGATCGCACGGCGGATGAGGCGGCGCAGGATGTAGCCCTGATCCACGTTGGAAGGCGTTACGCCGCGCGGGTCGCCCAAAATGAACGTGGCACAGCGCACATGGTCCGCAATGATGCGGAACGCGCGCACGGTTTCCGGAGAATCCTTATAACCCTTGCCGGAAAGCGCGGCGATTTTTGCGATGATGCCTGTAAACGCGTCGGTATCATACACGCTTTCAACGCCCTGCAGCGTGGCGATGGTGCGGTCAAGCCCCATGCCAGTATCCACATTGCGTTTTGCGAGCGGCTCAACCTTTCCACCCTCAGGCTTATAGTACTGCATGAACACGTTGTTCCAGATTTCGAGATATTTGCCGCAATCGCAGGAGGGGTTGCAGCCCTCGGAGCATTTGGGCTTGCCGGTATCGAAGAAAATCTCCGTATCCGGGCCGCAGGGGCCTGCGCTGCCGGGAATCCACCAGTTATGCTTTGCGCCAAGGTAGAAGATGTGGGAAGGATCCACGCCCATTTCAACCCAACGGTCGTGGGATTCCGTGTCGCGCGGGGCGTTTTCGTCTCCTTCGAAGCAGGTGAAATACAGCCGGTCCTTATCGATCCCGAGCCACTTTTCATCCGTCAGGAATTCCCAGGAGTAAGCGATGGAATCCTGCTTGAAGTAATCGCCGAGCGACCAGTTGCCGAGCATTTCGAAAAACGTGCAGTGGGAGCTGTCGCCCACCTCGTCGATGTCGCCGGTGCGCACGCATTTTTGCACATCAACCAAGCGGCTGCCTGCCGGGTGCGTTTCGCCCATCAGGTACGGCACAAGCGGATGCATACCCGCCGTGGTAAAGAGCACGGTGGGGTCGTTTTCAGGGATCAGCGAGGCAGAGGGGATCACGGTATGCCCGCGTTCACGGAAAAACCGGAGATAGAGCTCGCGCAGCTCCTTGGAAGTCAGATTCTTCATAGTTTTATACCTCATTTGTGACAGGAAGTTCCGCAAAAAGCCGGCCTTCCTATAAAAATTTACATATCAAGTTATTATATCCTACCCTCTGCCGCCTTGTCAACGTGCGTGCGGCAGGGTATAATCGAAGCATGAGACTGAAACTCTTTGCAAGGCATGGCCGGCGGCTGAACCAGAAAAAGCATGGCCGCCGCCTGATTACATTTAAAGGGGAAGAAGGAAAGCGCCCGCGCCAGATCCTGATCGCGGCAGGCGCGGTTTTACTGCTGCTCATTCTTGTGAGCGCGCTGCGCGTGGAGCCTTCGCTGATGTCGAGCGCGGAGGTCGCTACGGTGCATGACAACGGCGTGCTGCGCGTAGGCGTGCGCACGGACATGCCGAAGATGGCTTACGAGGGAGCGGGCCTGGAGATTGAACTCGCGGAGCTGCTTGCGGAGCGCATCCTTTCCTATGACGATGCCTGGACGGGGGAGCGGGATGCGGTGGAGCTTGTGCCGGTGACGGCCATGACAGTTGCCGCGAAGCTCAACGACGGCAGCATCGACGTTGCGATTGCTATGCTTCCACGCAACGCGACCTCGGCTTATGCGTACTCCACTGCCTATTATGTGGACACCTGCCGCTTCGTTACGCGCGCGGGCGAAGGCAGCCGGCCAATCAAAAACATGAAGATCGGGTATCTTCAATCCGCCTCTACCTCAAGCCTGTACGTGCCCACGGCCTGCTTTTCCGCGCGCCTGAACGCGTACTTGGAAGAACACCCTGAGGATGGGCTTGTTACGACCTATAAATATAATGAAGAAACTATCTCCAATGCATATGCTTCCTTTGGAGAACTGTTTGAAGCGCTGCTTGCGGGGAAAGTGGATGCGATTGTGATGAGCGATCTATATCTGGATAAATACGAGGGGGAATATGAATTTGACCGCAGCGAAACCGTGCTTGGCGCGTATTCCTATGCTGTGGCAAGCTCTTCTTCCGCCCCGGCCCTTGCGTCCCTTGCGGACGTGATGCTCAGCGACTTGCGCGCGAACGGCACGTTGGATGCGCTCTATCAAAAATATGGCCTTGACGGGCCGGCAGAATAGAGGGCACCCAAAGGAAGACCGGAAATTGTGCCCCGGAGAGCAAAGGCCGCGCTGATACGGACAATCCCCCGTCAGCGGCTCCCCTGCTTACCGGGCTTCCGCTTCGCTGTATCCCGTATAACTTTTTTCAGGCGCGAAAAAGGCAAGTTTGCGGCTCTTGGTACCATTTATGGTACCAAGAGCCGTTTTTTCGTTTTTGGGGATTGTTCGGCCGGAACAAATCCGTTATGATACAGAAAAAGAGAACAAAAGTTCTTATTTTTGAGGAGGAACATATGAAGATGAATCGTATCGGCACGATGCGGATGGTGGAAAACCGCATGGTGGATCCTCAAGCGCTGGCGGTGCATTATGGTGTGCCGCAACAGCTTGCGGACTGGAAGAAGACAGAAAAAGCGGCATATGCGGAGACGGAACGGCGCCTTTATGCCATGCGCGCGCTCCGGGCGCGCGTGGAGGACGCCCGCGAGGAACTTGCGGAGCTGGAAGGGCTGGGCATCGAGGCTCTGCGGGAGCACTCTGCCTCGCTGGTGCGCGTGCTGCGCCCCGGCATGCGCCTTGACCCGGAGGAGGTGCATGCCATGCAGCTTGCGACGCTGCGCGGCAGGCTTGCGGCGGATGAGCGCGAGCTCAAGCGCATGAATATTGCGCTGAGCTTCATCAGCGATGATCCGTACTATCTTACTGTGGAGGCGCGCTACCTGCGTGGCGTGGGGGATTACGATATTGCGGAACGGCTGAACTGCGATCCTTCCACCGTGCGCAGAAACCGCATCCGGCTGGTGCGGATGCTTGCGCTCCGGCTTTACGGCATGGGAGGCGGCGCATGCGGGAGCTCTTTTTAAAAGGGACGCCGAACCCACGGCAGGCGGAATTCTTTCGCTCGCCTGTGCGGCACACGGCATACGGCGGAGCGCGCGGCGGGGGAAAAAGCTGGGCAATGCGCCGAAAACTCGTATTGCTTGCTTTCACAACGCCGGAGCTCAATGCGCTGCTTCTCCGGCGCACGCTGCCGGAGCTCAGGGAAAACCATGTTGTGCCGCTTTTGAAGGAGCTTGCGGGGATTGCGGAGTACAACGCCACGGAACGCGTGTTCCGCTTCCCGAACGGCGCGCGCCTGCGCCTTGGCTATTGCGACGGCGCAAACGATGTATACCAATATCAGGGGCAGGAATACGACGTAATCGGCATGGAGGAGGCCACGCATTTTACAGAGGAGCAGATGCGCTTCCTTACGACCTGCAACCGAACGGTGAAACCGGATTTCCGGCCGAGAATGTATTACACCTGCAACCCGGGCAACGTTGGCCACGGATGGGTGAAGCGCCTGTTTATTGACCGGCAGTTCCAGGGCGGCGAGCGCCCGGAGGAATATGCCTTTATTCCGGCCCGCGTGTGGGACAACGAGGTGCTGCTTGCAGCCGACCCGGATTATGTGCGCCAGCTTGAAGCGTTGCCGGAGGATCTCAGGCGCGCGCATCTTGAAGGGGATTGGGATGTGCATGCGGGCCAGTATTTCCGGGAGTTTTCGCGCGCAAAGCACGTTGCGGAGCCGTTTGCGCTGCCCGCATGGTGGCGGCGCTTCCGCTCTATGGATTGGGGATATAACGACCCGTGCTGCGTGCTTTGGCATGCGGTGGATGGGGATGGCCGCGTATATACCTACCGGGAGCTGTATGTGCGCCGCATGCAGGCCTCCGAGGTTGCCAGGCAAATGCGGGAGCTTACAGGCAGCGAGCATATCGCTTATACGGTGGCCTCGCCCGACATGTGGCAGAAGCGCGGTGCGGTGCTCAGGAGTGAAGGCGGCTTTTTGGGGGAAAGCATTGCGGAGCTGTTCGCGCGGGAGGGCGTGCCGCTGACCCCGGCGGACAATGCGCGCGTGGCGGGCTGGCAGCGGGTGCGGGAATACCTTGCGCCGGCCGCAGATGGAAAGCCGCTCTGGCAGGCGTTCCCGGGCTGTGAAAACCTGCTGCGGACGCTGCCGCTCCTCCTGTTCGACGCACATGACCGGGAGGATGCGGCGGATGGCGAGGATCATGCGCCGGAAGCCCTGCGTTATGGCCTGATGTCCCGCCCGCATGGGAAACGGCCTGCGGCCGCCCCGCAGCGGCGGCGGTATGACCCGCTTTCCACCCCGCAGCGGCATGCAGGGTTTATGGAAAAATGAAAGCCAACCGGGTTGAACCCGAATAAAAATTTGATACTTTATGGAGGAGACCAAAAATGAACGTGAAGCAGAATGAAACCATAGAACGGATTTATGCCCTTTTTAATGAGTACCGCAACGCATATGCTGCTGAATGGGAGCGGCTGGATCGCTGCGAGCGCATTTACCGCGGAGAGCATTGGCTGGACGTGCCTTTGCAGGAGGAAAACGAGCCGCGCCCCGTGACCCCGGTGATCCAATCCACAATTGAAAACGTGCGCGCCGACCTGATGGATCAGATGCCGGAGGCGGTCGTCCTTTCGGATGGGCCGGGGCATGAACGCGCCGCGGAGATGCTGACCGCCGTGCTGCGCGAGAACCACCGGCTGGGCCGGTTCGACAGGGAATATTCCCTGTTGCTGCACGACCTGCTCGTCGGCGGCTACATGGTGCAGGAGACGGGCTATGATCCGGAGGCGGCGGGCGGCTTGGGCGCTGCGTTTCTGCGGGCGGTGGATACGCACACCATTCTGTTCGACCCGCTTTGCACGGACATTCAGGATTCCCGGGCGATATTCAAATTCGCGCCGTATCCGCGGGAATGGTTTGAAGCGCGCTACCCCAGGGAAGCTTTGAATATGCGCGAGGACGAGAACCGCGCATTGCGGATTGAGGACAATTACCTTGTGCGCAGCAATGGGGAGATGCTGCTTTTGATCGAATGCTGGCAGCGGGAATACGATGCGGACGCCGGATGCTACCGCGTGCACATGTGCAAGCTTGCAGGGCGGCAGCTCCTGGAGGACAGCCGCAAAACAAAGCCGGAAGGCTACTTTGCTCATGGGCAATATCCGTTTGTGGTCACACCGCTGTTCCTGCGCAAGGGCACGGCGCTTGGCTACGGGTTTGTGGATATGTTTGAAACGCAGCAGCGCTATGCGGACAAGCTGGATCAGATCATCCTGAAAAACGCGCTGATGGCCTCGCACAACAAGCTGCTTGTGACGGGCGCTTCCGGCTTTGACCCGGACGATCTTAGGGATTGGTCGAAGGAGGTGCACCGGGGCGAGAACCTGAACGGCGTGACGTGGTTCCCGACTGCGCCTCTGCCGGGCTATCTCCTCAATTATGGGCAAAGCATCCGCCAGAGCATCCGGGAGGAATCCGGCAGCAACGATTTTGCGCGCGGTCAGACCTATGGCGGTGTGACGGCGGCTTCCGCCATCGCCGCGCTGCAGGAGGCGGGCAGCAAGCGCAGCCGCATGGTGGCGCGCACGGTGCATGGCGCTTTTGAGGAGGCCGTGCGGCAGGAGATTGAGGTGGAGCGGGAATTCTGCATTTTCCCGCGCAGCGTGGCGCTGAAAAGCGCAGAAAACGGCCGGGCGGAGCGCGCTTCCTTCACGGGGGAGGACATGTTCGAGCTGACGGCGCGCAACAACCGCCTGCCGCTTGAGTTCACCGTAAGCGTGCGCGCACAGCGGGAAAACCGCTTCACGGTTGCGGCGCATAATGAGCTTGTGTTCAAGCTGGTTCAAATGGGCATGGTTACGCCGGACATCGGCCTTGAACTGATGCTGTTTGACGGCAAGCAGGAAGCGCAGGCGCGGATGCGGGAGCGGGCGCAGCAAACTGCCGGGGCGGAACAGAACGCGACGGGCGCCGCGGACGGCCCGAGCGGCCTGCGGTGACGGGGCGCCGCACATGAAAAAGCTGGAACGCATGACGAAGCAGGGCGCGCAGGCAGGCTTGGAATGCCTGCTCGCTATCTGCCGGGATGAGAAACAGAAGGCGGCGGACCGCATTTCCGCCGCAAAGGCGTTGATCGAATATGGGCGCAAGGCGGAAGCGGCTGACGAAGGCGCGGTGCGCGTGGTGCTGGAGGGCGTGCCGAAGGAATATCTGGTATGAGAAATGTTTACTTACATAGGGAGTATGATGAACAGACTTACAGAGGAAAGTAACCAGGAACACATGTGTAACGTGTATTTCGTTGAATGGGAAAATGGCGACGTAGAATATATGACCGGACCGATATGTACTGGGGAACATGGAAATGTAGTCAATCCATACTTAACGGATCCATTTGGGACAAAAGCAGCCGAAAAATTATCTAAGATATATCCGGGTGTAAAAGTGAGGTATATGGGGCTGCTACATTCCCATCCGGACAACCGAAGTATAGACAATGATGGCTTTTCCGCAGGAGATGCATTGGTAGCCACAGTATCTGGGAAAATATACTTGACGACACCTTACGGAAACGTATATGTTTTGGATAAATGGCATGGTGCGTTGATGTTGTTGCCAAGCGGTTTCAGGGAACTGATGGTGCTGGAGAACAACTATTTAAGAAGTAATAGTATACCCGAAAGTGAATGGCCAGTAGGCCTTAAATGGTATATGGACAATGTCTTGGCAGAATACGATAAAAAAACGAGAGGAGGAAATTTTGAAACAATTCCAGCTAATACATATGATGTAAGGCATTGAAAGCGCATCGGAAGCAATTGTGCAATTAGAAAAAGAGGGACAACATGGAACAGAAAAGGAAAAGCGAAGCCTGGGCTTGGATAATTCTGATAGTGGAAAATTTGATTATTTTGGTGTTTCTGCTATTATTTATGCTGCGCAGATGCGATTGGAGTATGGGAGATATGCTTGCGACATCACCCTATGCTTATATGAACGTGCATACTTATCCTGAAAAAATGGTCTATGTAATTGGGCAGGACGATGAACTGGATTTGTCAGGCGGGAAAATATGCTTTAGCTTTGTATTGAATGACACAAATGGTTTCCCTTGTGATAAATTGGAGCATAGCAGTTGCGGTGATGTTTGCGATATGGAAACACTGGGGCCGATTTCCGACGTTGATTTTTCTAGAGAAGGGACATACATGGTAACGTTTCAACATGAAAACTGGAAATACCATTTGCAATGTGCCTTTCCGATTCAGGTGATCTCACCGGATTACGTAGAATAACAAGCGGACAAAGCGCGCGGCGGGACAACCTGCCGCGCGGCGCGTTTTGGGGGCAGAGGAAAGAAAAATCTGGTTGACGACGCAGGATGGCAGCATGTATGTTTTGGATAGAGAACGCGCTATGCCGATAATTTGGCCGGGATTGATTCGGGATGCCGCTTCACAGTATTCGAATGATCTGCATGCAAAAGGCGTGAAGTGGGAGGACTATCCGCAATGGTTGAAAGATTACTGGCCGAACATTCGAAAACATGATATGTATGTGAATGGGGCAAACTTCGAGGTGATAGACGCAGAGGCCTATGATGCGCATAATGTGCCTTAAATGACGATGGGGAGAGGGGAAAACCACATGGAATGCAAGGATGCCAAAAAGAAAAAATGGCTTTTGATTATCCTGATTGTTGAAAATTCGATTCTGTTACTGGCAGCTGTTTTATTTGGGATGCGGGGCTGTGTGAAATTCTGGGGAAATATGCTGTCCACGAATGAAATCTACCCCTTGTATTTTCATCACATGCATGTGCATGCTTATCCGGATAAGCTAACTTATGTGATCGGAAGGGACAATCGCTTGGATCTTTCTGGAGGACAAGTATGCTTCAGCGTTGACCCGAAAGACTTACATGGATTTCCTTGTGAATGGGATCAGAATGGTACGTGTGATGCGATTCATGACATGGAAGAGTTTTATCCGGATGAGTTTGCCTATGAATTCCTGATGCCGGATTTGGATTTTATGAAAGAGAGCGTATATAATGTGATCCTTCTGGCAGAAGGAGGAATGCAATGCTCTTTCCCCATCCAGGCCGTCGCCCCGGACTATGTGGAATAGCGGATAAAAAATGGGAACGATGAACAGCAAAGCGCGCGGCGGATTTTCCGCCGCGCGGTGTGTTTTTTGGAACAACGGCGGCTCAAACGAGCCGGATGGACTCATATTCACGCAGGAACGGCGCCGCTGAAAGGTCCGAGGGCAGGGTCAGCGCGGCCGGGGCAATGGAAACGAGGAGCATGGGGGCTTCGGGGGCGCAGTTACGCTTAAACTGCTGCGCAAAAAACCGCTTCAAAAAGATGCCAAGCACGCGGTATACCTCGGCGGGCGGGAAGGGAAGCTGCTCCACGGCAAGCTCAAACAGCGCGCGGGGGCCTTTGCCATGCAGCAAGTGCCACAGGAAGAAATCATGCAGCTCATAAGATCCAACAAGCTCTTCCGTTTTTTGGGCGATCTCCCCGTTTTCGGCGGGAAGAAGCTCCGGGCTTACCGGCGTATCCAGAATATCCTGCAAGATGTCCGCTGCTGCGGGAAAGCGGTGTTTCGCTTCGGCCACAACGCGGCGCACGACCGTTTTTGGAATGGAGGCGTTGATGCCGTATTGTGCAAGGTGGTCGCCCCCAAAGGTGGTCCAGCCAAGCGCGGCCTCGGAAAGGTCGCCGGTTCCGACGTCGAGAAGCCCTTCCGCGTTTGCGATGGAGAGCAGGATCTTGGTGCGCTCGCGCGCCTGCGCGTTTTCAAATACGACGCTGTGGTCGGCTTCGTTATGGCCGATATCGGCAAAGTGCTGCCGGCATGCAGGCACAACGCTGATCTCCCGATCGGTGCAGCCAAGTGCGCGCAAAAGGAGCTCCGCATTGTTTCTTGTGCGCCCGGAGGTACCGAACCCCGGCATGGAAACGCCCACGACACAGGTGCGCGGCATGCCGAGCCGATCTGCCGCAGCCGTTGCCGCAAGCAGCGCAAGCGCGCTGTCCAACCCGCCGGAGACGCCAATGACAAACCCTTTGCCGTGCATGTGTGTAAGGCGCCTGCAAAGCGCTGCGGCCTGCAGGTCAAGCACACGGGCCAGTTCCTCCGCTGCAAGGGCGGCGTCTGCGCTGATGTAGCGCCCGAGCTCAGGCGCTGTAGCGGCATAGGGCTCAAAGGCGGTGAGCTGATCCGGGCGAACATCCGCGTATACGAAAGGCTCATCCGAAAGCGGGCTGCTGCAGGCAAGCAGTTCGCCGCGCGCGGCGATGGCACACACGCCGTCGAACACGTAGGAAGTCGTGCTTTCGCCGGCACCCGCCGCCGCGTATGCGATGGCCATGCCCGTGCGTGCGCTGCGCGTGCAAAGAGCGGCTTTCACCTCATGAAAGCTTGCGGCCGTTGCATTCAGGGAAGAAGGCATCATCAGGACATACCCTTCCCGCACGTCCGCCTCCGGCTCAAACAGCTCGTTGCCGAATGCCACTGCAAGGCGCGGCACGGGGGTAAGCGGCTGGCGCTGCCGGAGACAGCGCTCGGTTTCCGGCAGAAAGCCATACGGGTTTTCGCATGAGGCCGCGGGGATGATGGCATGGACCCGCGCGCCGCGCACGAGCGCGGTGCAGCTCATTACCTGCCCGCCGACCAGATAGGGCAGGCCGATGCTCGCCGTGACATTGCAGCGGGCGGTTGCCTCCGCCACCTTTTTGAGCGCGGCCAGCGCTTCCTGCAGGATGAGTGGATGGCGCAACAGGGCACCGGCTGTTGCGCCTGTCAGGCAAAGCTCGGGCAGGGCAAGATAATCGGCCCTCAATGTTTCCGCATGCAGAATGGCACGGATGACCACGTCCGCATTGCGCATTGGGTCGCACAGTGTCAAGTCGGGTACGGCGGCTGCAAGCCGCACAGGGGCGGAGAGGCCTATGGCGCGAAGCGCGCTTGGCATAAGAAACACCTCCAAGACAGCAATATTTATGAACTGATCCGTTTTTTCGGGCAGGGGAGTCGGGCTTTGCGGCTTATTCTGCGTTTTTCTCCCTCCGTATGGGATGCCGCACGACGGTTCTCAGCCGGGCCGGGTCGCATTTGCCGGGATCGCTGAGATAAATTTCATGGTGAAAACGGCCGTGGCCGAAATCGGGGACGCAGCCTTGCGCGAGGGCAAACGCATCCATCGCGCGGATCGTTGCAGGCTCATCATCGTAAGGGCCGATGTGCATGCACTGGACAGAGAGACCTTCCGTGTAAGGGAAGAATTCCACGGATGAAAAATCCTGCTTTTTCTTTCGGGCAGCTTCTTCAACAGCCCAACTGACATCGGCTTCCCGCACAAAGTCCGGCAGGCGGATTGCGCAAATCCACTGAAATGCCTCCTTATGGGCATAGTCGACTCCGGCAATGCCTTCCTGCCACCAGAACCCTTCAAGCGGCGGCACGACATAAGGAAAATAGCCATCGATCCGGTGCGGGCCACGGTCGCTCATTTTCAGCGTGAAAGCGGTTGCATAAAGCAGGCCGACGGAATGCCGGTATAAGCCGTCCTGAGCATTTGGGTCGCCGCTGCCACGCACTGCGATGTAGTTCATGGGAGGAACTTCCACAAGGATAGGATTTTTGGGCGGCAGGTAGAATTCTTTGTATTCCTTTTTATAATCGAATGGCATGGGCTTTCCTTTCTGGCTTCCGGCTGCGGAGCGGATGCTTCAGAGCCGGGGTTCCACAATAAGACTGTTCAGTTCTGGTAAAAGAATACCACAAACAGAGGCGCACCGCAAACGCTTTGCTTCTCAGAATATATCCGGCAGAGCATTGCAGGATTCGCGCATTTTTATCGCATTGGTTCGGCATACTTTTCGGGGACAAGCATATATCATGGTTCATACACAGCGCATTGGGGAGGGATGAACCATGACGGAAACGCTTCAACGGCTGCAGGCGGCGGTGCTGCCGCGCCTGCGCGCCTTCGGCGCTTCTCGCGCGCTTGAGGCGGCGCTTGCGTTTTTGTTTGCAGCCGCAGGGAGCGCGGGCGCGGCGCCGCTTGGCCCCGCTGCCGTGGCGGGTGCATGGCTGATGGGCGCGACTCCCTTCCCGGCGCTTTTTGGTGCGGCAGCGGGCGCGCTTTTCGCAGGGCACTACGCCGCGCTTGCCGCTTCGGCGCTTTATGTGGGCGGAGGGCTTCTTTTTTCCGTTTGGCGCGGGCGGCTGCACCAGGCGGAAAAGCTTGCGTTGCTCGGCGCGGCATATCTTTTGCTGCTTCCCTTCTTCCATGGGGAAAGCGCGCAAGACTGCCTGATCGGCGTGGCGGAGCTTACCCTTGCCTGCCTTGCGGCAACCGTCTTTGCGCGCGGCGGCGCCGCACTTGCCGCCTTTTTAGCGGGCCGCCGCCTGCGTGGCATGGATCAGGCAGCCCTGTTGCTCTTTGCTGCGCTTTTTGCGGCGGCGCTTCCCTGCCTGTCCTTTGTGCTGCCTTCCGGCGGTCCTTTCGGCACGGAGGTAACCCTTTATTTTGGCGCGGCATTTGCCGCGTTTGCAGCCCTTTGCGCCGTGCGCGCGCGGGGCGCAGAAGGCGTTGCGGCAGCCGTGCTGCTGGGTGCGGCCTGTATGCTGCGTGGCATGGACATTGCGCGCACGGGGGCGCTGTCCCTTGCGGTGCTGCTGGCGGCGGCGTTGCAGCGCACGGGTAAATGGGTGATTGCCGGCGGGTTCCTCGCCGCATGGGCCGCTGCGGCTGCCGCGTTTGCGCTTCCGGCTTCCGCCCTGTTGGAAGCCGCGTTCGGTGCGATTTGCTTTGCCTTATTGCCAAACCGTTATATGCAGAGGCTTGCTGCGTATTCTACGCGGCGTGAGCGCAGCGAGGCGGAGCGCATGCTGGCTCTTACACGGGCACAGCTTCGGGGAACGGCGGATGTGATTCGGGAGGTATCGGAACTGTTTTCGCCGGGGGAGGATGAAAATGCAGCTTTTACGCACAGGCAGCTGCGCGGCGTGAGCGGAGTAATCGAGCGCCTTGCGGAGGAAGCGCCTGAAGGGAAACGGAACCGCTTTGATGTGCGCGTGGGCGTAGCCGGCTGCCCGAAAGCGGGCAATGCGGAAACCGGTGATTCCATGGCCCTTCGGCGCATCGGCGGGGAATTGCTTCTGTTGTTGAGCGACGGCATGGGGACGGGCGTCTGCGCGCGCCGGGAAAGCTCCGCTGCCGTGGCAATTTTCGGCGACCTGCTTTCCGTGGGGTTTGCGCCGGAGGAAGCGCAGGAATGTGTAAACCGCCTTTTGATGATCAAGGGCGAGCGGGAAATGTATGCTACTTTGGACGCGCTTTTGATCGACCTTAGGGATGGGCGGGCACGTTTTATCAAGTACGGTACACCGCCGGCTTACATCCTGCGCGGCGGCCGCGTGCACACGGTGTATGCAGAGGCGCTGCCCATCGGAATCTTACCGGAGGCACGGCCGTCTGTCCATGAGTTTTCACTGCGCCGGGGAGATGCCGTGATCCTGATGACGGACGGGCTGTTTGATGCGCTCGGTACAGAACTGTTTGCGTCGTTGATTGAACGCGTAGGCGGGGCGAACACGGTGGATGATGCGGCGCAAGCCCTCCTTTCGGCCGGCAGGGAGAAAAGCGGCGCAGACGACATGAGTGTGCTTGTGGCGCGCGTTGGGTAGCAACATAAAGAGGAGCGATAAAAAAGATTCTGCGTTCTTGTGAATTGCGTATTCAAAAATCCATCGCGGGAGTTTATAATGAAAAAAACGGGATGCGATTGCATCTTGGCCCGGATGGTGGTTGCTTATGCAGAATGTTTGTATCTTTGCGGCTTCTTCCCCGAAGCTTGCCCGGCATTATATCGACGCTGCGTTCGCCCTCGGCGCGGCGCTTGCGGAAAACGGCATCGGCCTGGTGTTCGGCGGCGGCCGCACGGGCCTTATGGGCGCGTGTGCGCGCGGTGTGCAGGCAAAAGGCGGCCGTATCACGGGCGTAATTCCGAAGAAGCTCAATGTGCCGGGCATTGCCTTTGAGCATTGCGATGAGCTGATCGTTACAGAAGACATGCATACGCGCAAAGCCACGATGGAGCGCCTGAGCGGCGCATACATTGCCCTGCCCGGCGGCATCGGCACGCTGGAGGAGCTGCTGGAGGTCCTTACGCTCAACCAGCTCGGCTATCTTTCGGCGCCGGTTGTCATCTTCAACCAAAACGGATATTATGACGCTTTGATCGGCCAGCTTCGCGCATGCGTGGAACAGGAATTTGCGGATGCGTCCTGCCTGCGCCTGTTTGCCGTGGCGGATACGCCGGAGGAAGCCGTGCGCGCGCTGCAGGCATTTGAACTGCCGGAACTGCCCAACAAGATAAAGGATGCGATCAAATATGACAAAGAAGCGTCAACTTAACATCATGGTTTGCGTTACATCCCAACGCTCCTGCGACAAGCTGATCGCACGCGGCATTGAGCGCGCGGGCGCAGGGGATCCCCCGGCGTTTCTGCATGTGGTACACTGCGTGGAAACGGGGCGCAACTTTATGAACACACCGTATGAGGCGGATGCGATTGAATACCTGTTTACGGCCGCGCAGTTTGCGGGGGCGGAACTTTCACTTGTGCGCGCGGACAATGTGGACGATGCGCTTGTGAACTATGCGGAGAACCATGGCATTCAGCTGATCATCCTGGGCGCGGGCGCGGCGGGCGGCGCAAACCGCGAACCGATCAACCTGCGTCTGCAGCGCAGGCTTCCGGGCGTGGAGTTCGATGTGGTTGCGGCCGGAAGCTGAATGATGCGGCTGCACGGAAAGGCCCGGCAAAGGCGATAGGACGAAGCCGTTCCCGTGGGGTGTGGATTGAAATTTGGATGGCTACGGCAAAAACTATCCGAGTGCGAAATTGCCCGCGGGAGTGTAAGGATAATTGCGAAAAGGGATGATTGTCCTGTTTCGCATTGAAACAGCATAAAATATTTTGTGGAAGCCGGCAACTGATTGCCGGCTTCCATCTGTATGCGGATAAATATATAATAAAAAGAATGTTGAAAAATATAGAACTCTATGCTAAGCTATGATCATACGATGAAAACAGAGCCGAACCCCCATAAGCTTTATTAATTTCAACCTGCTGATTAAGAGAATAAAACCAAACCGAATTATCGAACCTGAAATGCTTTTATCATGCCGCACATGCCTGCGCATCAGCCAATGAGGAGGGCTTTATGATCGCCCGCATCAGAGCGAAAACGGAAGAAGAGCAAACAATAAAAGAGCATTCGGAGCATGTGGCGCAGCTTGCCGCGCATTCGCTTGCCGGAGTGGGGCTTTCGGCCTTGGGCCAACTGGCGGGACTGCTGCACGACATGGGAAAATACACACGCGCATTTTACGATTACATCTGGCAGGCGTACCGGCATCCCGAGGCAAAGCCTCCCAAGGGCACAGCTCCGCACGCCCAGACCGGGGCTATCTATGCGTATGAACGATGGTACTGCTCGGGCCAATATGAAAAGCTTACGGCGCAGATCCTATCCCTTGTGATCCGTGCGCATCACAGCGGCCTGCCGGACTGCATCTGCCCGGATGGCAGTTCGCCATATCTCGAATGCATGGAAGCGGCCCGAACAGATGTGAGGACGCATTATGATGAAGCGAAAGGAAACTTTCTTGCGAACGTATGCGGCACGGATGCGTTGGATTCGTTGTTTTTGGAGTCGGTTGCCGAAGTTCGGGCGTTTGCGGAAACAGCAGGAAAAGACAAGGCCTCGTACGGATATACCACGAGAGTATTGCTCAGCGCACTTGTGGATGCCGACCGATGGGACAGCGCCTGCTTCGAGCGCGGAGAGAACCCGTTCGGCGCGCCCGTACAATGCGCACCCGCATGGGGAATGTTGCTTTCACGCTTGAATGAGTCTCTGCGGAAGTTTGATTCTGCAACGCGAATCGCTGAAATCCGAAACGGAGTTTCACTGCGGTGCTTCGCAGCGGCACACGATGCGCCAGGCATTTACCGGCTCACCGTTCCCACCGGCGGCGGAAAAACGCTTGCATCGCTGCGCTTTGCCCTGGAGCATGCCCGGATGCATGATATGCGCCGGATTTTCTATGTCATTCCGTTTAACACCATACTCGATCAAAACGCGGGAGCGCTGCGCGATGCGCTGCAGAATTACGAAGGAATTCTCGAGCACCACTCCAACGTTGTGATGGATGATGAGGCGGAGCAGAGCGCATATACGCGCCTCGCAGAACGCTGGGATTCGGACATCATTCTTACCTCATTTGTGTATTTCATGAACACATTGTATAGAAAAGAGAATACGGACGCACGTCGGATGCACCGCCTGCAGCGCTCGGTTATCATTTTTGACGAGGTACAGGCAATCCCGCAAAACTGCATCCGCCTGTTTGAACGGGCAGCGCAATTTCTGGTGCGCGGCCTTGGATGCACGGCGGTGCTTTGCACCGCTACACAGCCCAGCCTTGCGCTTGAAGGCGCGGATATCATCCAAAATGCCGGAGCGCTGTTCCAAAGCCTGCGGCGGATGGAGATTATCGATGAAACACGCCCCGCGCGCACCTGTGAAGAAGCAGCCCAAAATGCGCTTTCCCTGCTGCGGGAATACGGCGCTGTGTTGATGATCGTCAACACAAAAAAGGCGGCGGAGTCCGTTTATCAAAAGGTCAAAGACGGCGCACCTGCCAACGTGCACTGCTTTCACCTAAGCACGAACATGTGCCCTGCGCACCGCATGGAAACGCTCGAAGAACTGCGCGCGCTGCTTAAAAACGGCGCATCGGTGTTCTTGATTTCCACTTCACTGATCGAGGCTGGCGTGGATGTGAGCTTCCCCATTGTGATCCGCAGTTTTGCAGGCCTTCCGAGCATCTTGCAGGCCGCAGGCCGGTGCAACCGAAACGGGGAACAGGCGCTTGGCAGGGTATATGTGTGGACGCTTTCCGAAGAAAAGCTGGAGCGCCTTCCGTTCGTACAGCATGGGCAGGCATTGACGGCGGACGTAATGTTGATGGCGAGGGAAGAAAGGCTTGATTTGCAGGATCTTGTTTGCATCCGGCTGTATTTTGACAAGGAGCAAAAACTATACGGCGCCGAAGGAAAACGCAATGTTGAGCGAAGCTATCCGTTTAAAAACACAAACCTCGTGGAGTTGTTGGGCAAAAACAAACCGGGTGAGGATGCAATGGTGCGGCTCTATCCGCAATACCAGGGACGATTGTTCCTCAAGCAGGCATTTCGGACCGCAGGGGAGGCCTTTCGCGTAATTCCGGAAAATACGGTTTCTGTAATCGTTCCATACGGGGAAGGAAGGCAACTGCTTGCACGGCTTTTGGCCGGTGGCGGAACGGGGGAAATGATCATGCTTTTGCGCAAGCTGCAGCGTTACACGGTGAACCTGTATGAAACGGCATATCGGGCGCTTTTGCAGCAAGGGGGGCTTTGTTTTTATCCGGAGTATGGTGTAACCGTGCTGCGTGAGGCGTATTACAGCGGGGAGACCGGCGTTACAGCAGTGCCGGAAACAATGGACAGCATGATATACTAACCAGTTTAAGGAGGTGTGCAATGGCAGTTAGAAACACAGTGGAATTTTGCGTGAGCGGGCGGTATGCGCTCTTCAGCGACCCAATCACGCGGGTGGGCGGCGAGAAGTTGACGTATCAGGTGCCCACTTATCAAGCGCTCAAGGGCATTTTGGAAAGCGTGTACTGGAAGCCCACGCTCCTTTGGGTCATTGACGCGGTGCGCGTGATGAACCCGATCCGCACAGAGGCGAAGCATATCCGGCCGATTAATTTCGGGAATGGAAAAAACGATCTTTCAATTTATACTTATCTTTCAGATGTGCGCTATCAGGTACGCGCGCATTTCGTGCAGAACCCTTACCGGCCGGAGCTTGCGCACGATTATAATGAACACAAGCACCACAACATTGCGCGGCGCATGATCGATAAGGGCGGCCGCCGGGATGTGTTCCTCGGCACGCGGGAGTGCCAGGGCTATGTGGAACCGTGCGCTTTCAAAGAAGGACCTGGGTTCTACGACGGATATGGTACGCTGGATTTTGGGCTCATGTTCCATGGTTTCGATTATCCGGACGAAACGGGCCGGGATATGCTTGGCGTGCGCTTTTGGCGGCCCAGAATGGTGGATGGTGTGATCGAATTCATTCCGCCGGAGCAATGCGACCCTCTGCTGCGGCGGGATATCCGGCCCATGGCAAAAAAACGGTTTGCGGAGAAAGAAAATTTTACCGGGCTCAGCGAGCCCGCCTTAGAGGAACTGAACGAGGAGGGGAATACGGATGGGTTGGATACAGGCGCTGTGCAAAACGTATGACAACCTAGCCGGGGCGTTCAACGATGCGGAAAACCCGTTGATCCCAGTGGGCTTTACGCAGATGCAGCCGGCTTATTATGTGGCGCTGACACAGGAAGGAGAGGTTGATAGAATCGCCCAATGGCCGGAAAAGGAGCGCATCCTCGTGCCGAGCACAGAGGGCGCGGAGGGCAGGACGGGCGCATTCCCATACCCGCTGTTCGACGAGCTGCGCTACATGGCGGGCGATTATGCAGCGCGGACGGGGGAAAGCGAAGCGTATTATCAGAAATATATGGAAGCGCTTCAGACATGGTGCGCTGTCCCTGGCGCGCCGGAAACGCTGCGGCTGTTTTGCGCCTATCTTTCCCGGGGCACGCTTGCAAGAGACCTGCAAACGCAGTTCCCCGGGCTGGAACTGAAAAAAGAGGGAAAAAAGAAGATTTGCTTTGGCGTGTATCAGCCCGGCGGCGCAGAAAGCCGACTCTGGGAGCAGGAGGAGGTTCTGGAAAGCTGGAGACGGTATTCCCGTGCGCTGCAGGAAGCGGCCGGCGGCCAGCTTTGCTATGTGACAGGAGCACATCTTCCTGCGGCGGAAGGATATCCAAAACTCATCGGGAATCAGAAACTTATTTCCTCCAAGGAAGACGGTACGCTCAAATATCTCGGGCATTTTGAGGAAAGCGCAGAGGCGCTTTCCGTCAGCAGCGAAGCTTCCGCAAAGGCGCATAACATGATCCGTTGGCTGATGGGGCGCAAGGGCGTGCGCAGCTATATTTACGGCATGTGGCTGCTGGTCTGGGCGGACAACGGAGACACGCCGCCGCAGCCGTTGGAGGATGACGGCGACGGGTTTGAGGAAGGAGAGGAGGAAATTCCTGCGCTGGATACAGCCGAAGCCTATGCGGCGCTCGTGGGAGAAGCTGCCGCTGGATACCGGAACGCGCTGATTAACCCCACAATGAACCGCCCGCGGGATGTCTACATCATGGCAATGCGCGGGGCTACGCCCGGGAGGATGTCAATCCAATATTATCAGGAATGCGACGGAAACACCTATATCGACAACCTTGCCCATTGGCACACGAGCTGCTGCTGGTCTTTCTGGCGCAAGGGAAAGCTTCAAATTTCCACGCCCACGCCGAAGGAGATCGCCACAGCCGTTTACGGTTCGGCAACGGTGCGGATCGCCCAGCAGGACAAGAAGGACGAAAAGGCTGCGACAAAACTGGTGCGGCAGCTTTACGCATGGCTGATGCCCTGCATTGCCGCGCGGAAACCGCTGCCCGAGGACATCCTGTGGGCGGCGTTCCGCAATGCGAGCAGGCCGTTATCCTTCACGGATGATAAGAGGGAATGGCAAACATATGAATGGCAAACGGCGGTCGCAGTCACCTGTGCGCTGCTGAACAACATAAAGTCAGGAAGGGAGAATACCATGGCGCTTGACGAAGCAAGAGGAGAACGGGAGTATTTGTATGGCAGGCTGCTTGGCATAGCCGACTATATCGAGGAGCAGGCCATGCGCGGGAACGGTGACGGCGCCGGCCGCCGGCAAACCAACGCAATCCGTTATATGCAGAGGTTCCAGCAACGCCCCGCAGAAACATGGCTCAGGCTGCAAACGCAGCTTCTGCTTCCCTACATGAACAAGCTTCCGCCGGAAAAAAGCGAATATTTGGCTTTACGGATCCGGCAAATCGGGGACATGCTTGGGGACGGCCTTGCGGACAACGCACCGCTTGGACCTCTGTTCCTGCAGGGTTACTATTCACAAAAGCAGGCGTTCTACACGAAAAAGACTGATAATGCGGGAGGAACAAAAGAATGACGAAGCTTGAACACAAAATTGATTTCGCACTGGTGTTCGCCGTGCACAACGCAAACCCGAACGGCGATCCGCTGGATGGCAACCGGCCGCGCACCACGTATGATGGATTCGGCGAGGTATCCGATGTCTGCCTGAAACGGAAGATTCGCAACAGGCTTTTGGACCTGGGGGAGAACGTATTCGTTCAGTCCGACGACAGGCGCAATGATGAATATCGCTCCCTGCGGGAGCGCGCGGACGCGGTACCGGAGCTGAAATCCTGCAAGGATAAGCAGAAATATGCGCAGCTCGCCTGCGCGCGCTGGATCGACGTGCGGGCGTTCGGGCAGGTGTTTGCGTTCAAAAAAGGGAAAAAGGCGGAAGCGGACGAGGGGGATGCCGTATCGGTGGGCATCCGCGGCCCGGTCAGCATCCAAAGTGCATTCAGCATTGAGCCTGTCAGCATCACGAGTTTGCAGATCACGAAATCGGTCAATCTGGAAACGGGCGCCGATCCGGACAAAAAGGGTGCGGATACGATGGGCATGAAGCATCGTGTGGATTCCGGAACCTATGTGGCATACGGCGCCATCAACGTGCAGCTTGCGGAAAAGACAGGCTTTTCGGAAGAGGACGCGGAACGCATCAAGGAGGCGCTTCGGACGCTGTTCGTGAATGACGAAACCTCGGCCCGGCCTGCCGGCAGCATGGAGGTCGTCAAGCTTTTCTGGTGGAAGCATAATTGCTCCACCGGGCAGTATTCCTCCGCCAGGGTACACCGCAGCCTGCACATCAGTCAAGGAAAACAGAACGGGGAACTCAGCCTTACGCTGGATCCGTTGCCGGGCCTGAACGTAGAGGAGCTGGAGGGTGAATGACGATTCGGATTACCTGATGCTTTCAGGCATCAAGCAGTATTGCTTCTGCAAACGCCGATGGGCGCTCATCTACGTGGAACAGCAGTGGCAGGAAAACGCGCTTACGCTTGACGGGCATTATATGCACGAGCGCGTTCATGATGCAGCCGCATCGGAAAAACGCGGCGGGCTGATCCTTGCCCGCGGCATGGCGGTGCAATCCCACCAGCTGCGTATCAGCGGCGTTTGCGACCTTGTGGAACTCATCGAGGACGATGTGCACGGCGTTCCGATTCATGGCCGAAGCGGGGCATACCGTCTATATCCCGTGGAATACAAGCGTGGGCGGCCGGATGCGAGCGGGGCGGATGAATGGCAGCTTTGCGCGCAGGCAATGTGCCTGGAAGAGATGCTGTGCACGGAAATCCCGGAAGGCGCGCTTTATTACGGCGAACTGCGCCGCAGGAAAAGCGTTGTGTTTACCAGGCAAATGAAAGAAGGGGTTGCCGCCGCAGTGTCAGAGATGAACGCATGGCTGGAGCGGCGGTATACTCCCCGCGTTAAGCCGAAAAAAGCATGCGCCAACTGTTCACTGCACGAAATATGCCAGCCGAATCTGCCCTGCGTGGCAGCGGCGTCGGAGTATGTGCGCAAAGCGCTGTGGGAGGACGACGCATGATCAAGCTGCTCAATACGCTGTATGTAACATCCCCGGATGCATACCTTTCTCTGGAAGGAGAAACCGTAGTCATTCTGAAAGGAGATGTGGCGGCGGCCCGCATTCCGCTGCACAATCTTTGTTCAATCGTGAGCTTCGGATATACCGGCTGCAGCCCCGCTTTGATGGGATCTTGCGCAGCGCGGGGCATTGATCTTTGTTTTCTAACACAGCATGGCCGTTTCCTTGCGCGGGTACAGGGGCCTGTGAACGGGAACGTACTGCTTCGCCAGACGCAGGCGTTCATTGCAGGGGACCCCCAGCGCGCATTGCCGCTTGCAAGGAATTTCCTTGGGGCAAAGCTGCATAATGCGCGGTGGTGCTTGGAACGGACAAAGCGGGATCATGCCTTACGCATTGATATGGACCGGTTCCAGCAGGCGATTGAGAGAATAAAAGCCGCGCAGCATGCTTTGCTGCAGCAGGAGGGGATCGATGGCCTGTTGGGGCAGGAGGGGCTTGCTGCAAAGGCATATTTTGATGTTTTTCCGCAAAGAGTCCTCCGGGATGGCGATGCGTTTTGCTTTGCCGGGCGCACCCGAAGGCCGCCGCGCGACCGCGTCAATGCATTGCTGTCGCTTGCCTATACGCTGCTTGCAAAGGAATGTGCCGCGGCGCTGGAAACGGTGGGGCTGGATCCGTGCGTCGGCTTTTTGCATCAGCTGCGCCCTGGCCGCAGTTCGTTGGCGTTGGACCTGCTGGAAGAATTTCGAGCTCCTATCGCCGACCGTTTTGTGCTGATGGAAATCAATACCGGGCGAATGCAGCGGGATGATTTTACCGTGCAAGAGGACGGCGCCTGCTATTTGACGGAAGATGCGCGCAAACGATTCCTGACGGATTGGCAGGCGCGCAAGCAGCAAACGATCCTTCATCCTTTTTTAAAAGAAACGATCATGTGGGGATTGGTACCCTATGCTCAGGCTATGCTGTTGTCGCGCCATCTGAGAGGCGATTTGGATGCGTATCCTCCATTTTTATGGAAATAGGAGCTTTTCTATGTTTGTACTGGTGACTTATGACATCAATGTTGCTGCGCCGGAAGGAGCCAAGCGGCTTCGGCGGGTGGCGAAACAATGCTGCAATTATGGTATACGGGTTCAAAACTCCGTATTTGAATGCATTGTGGATGCTGCGCAATTTACAAAGCTAAAGCATATGCTTCTGAAGGAGATTGATAGGGAAAAAGACAGCCTTCGTTTTTATCTGTTGGGGGACAAATATAAGAGTAAGGTCGAACATTATGGCTCAAAAGATACGATTTCCGTGGAAGAACCACTGGTTTTATGAGTGCGAATTTGAAGCACGCAAGAAATTCCACAGGCTTTCGCACCGAATTCTATTAAAAGACGTCTGCCTTTTATAGCGTTCACAATGCTTAGAATAGCTGATTGAGTATATATTGCGCTTTGAACTTGCAAAAGCACAATATATTGCTGTCGCTCCCCGCACGGGGAGCGTGGATTGAAATTGGATGTATTTGCGTGGATCACGGTGCAGATCATCAAGTCGCTCCCCGCACGGGGAGCGTGGATTGAAATCACAAACTCCGGGAATGCTTCTGCAAGCAACGAATCATGTCGCTCCCCGCACGGGGAGCGTGGATTGAAATATCAGTGCGGACATCTTATCCTGCATAGCCTGCGCGTCGCTCCCCGCACGGGGAGCGTGGATTGAAATCACTGTGGAAACGCCCGCCGCCTTGGATGTCGGAGTCGCTCCCCGCACGGGGAGCGTGGATTGAAATGCTAAATCGCTAAACATCTACACCGCCGCGATGCGTCGCTCCCCGCACGGGGAGCGTGGATTGAAATTGGTGCCTTAGCCTTAAGATACTTCGCAAATGTCGTCGCTCCCCGCACGGGGAGCGTGGATTGAAATGCCATTGCCTATACCGGCAACATGACGGACGAGAGTCGCTCCCCGCACGGGGAGCGTGGATTGAAATATTTCTCCTTCCCATCCATCTTCGCCCCGCAACCGGTCGCTCCCCGCACGGGGAGCGTGGATTGAAATACACAGATCGCGCATTACCGCACGGCGGATCTTTCGTCGCTCCCCGCACGGGGAGCGTGGATTGAAATAGCATTTCAACTTCGTGTTCCTGTGCGGCATCCCGTCGCTCCCCGCACGGGGAGCGTGGATTGAAATCTGTAGGTTCAATGGTTGCTTCCGGTGTTAGCGTGTCGCTCCCCGCACGGGGAGCGTGGATTGAAATTTTTCCGATCAGCGGCCCGGAAACGATCCGGATCGTCGCTCCCCGCACGGGGAGCGTGGATTGAAATTGATATTGTATGCGATGTATTATTGCGCAAACATCGTCGCTCCCCGCACGGGGAGCGTGGATTGAAATCTTTCAGCGTCTTTCGCTGGGCAATGATGATATACGTCGCTCCCCGCACGGGGAGCGTGGATTGAAATCCCGGGCATCATGCCTGAATAAATCATAACCAATGTCGCTCCCCGCACGGGGAGCGTGGATTGAAATTTTTGCCTAATGATATAGTGCAAAAAGCGTACTAGTCGCTCCCCGCACGGGGAGCGTGGATTGAAATGAACCTGCCGCAGAATTATATCCCCATGGTATTGTCGCTCCCCGCACGGGGAGCGTGGATTGAAATAACAAGATTGTTATGCTTCATTACCTTTTCTTCGTCGCTCCCCGCACGGGGAGCGTGGATTGAAATTCATAAAACATAAATAACGCCGCCCCAGTGTTACAGTCGCTCCCCGCACGGGGAGCGTGGATTGAAATCGCCACGCGCGCCGCCGCTTCGTGGTTTTGCAGACCGTCGCTCCCCGCACGGGGAGCGTGGATTGAAATCCTCCACGCCATCCGCGTTATAGGTGCGCACACGCGTCGCTCCCCGCACGGGGAGCGTGGATTGAAATACGTTGATGGTACTGATTGTCCCGCTCACGCCGTGTCGCTCCCCGCACGGGGAGCGTGGATTGAAATATGTTTCGTTCTCCTTTCGTCATTAATCATAGTAGTCGCTCCCCGCACGGGGAGCGTGGATTGAAATCTCCGTTACCGCCCCCGAACAATCCGCCAGGTGCGGGTCGCTCCCCGCACGGGGAGCGTGGATTGAAATCATATCCGTTCAATGATACAACGTATTTCAACGGGTCGCTCCCCGCACGGGGAGCGTGGATTGAAATCCGTTACTTCCACCGCTGCCGCCCGTTGCATATTGTCGCTCCCCGCACGGGGAGCGTGGATTGAAATTGTAATCCGATTCCGGCAGCGTTATGCCACCAATCGTCGCTCCCCGCACGGGGAGCGTGGATTGAAATTTTTGGCATTTGTTCCCGGTAGCCCGGTGTTCCCGGTCGCTCCCCGCACGGGGAGCGTGGATTGAAATGTCAATGGTGTCCCGTGCGATCAGGTGGATGTACGGTCGCTCCCCGCACGGGGAGCGTGGATTGAAATCGCGAGCGCGGCGTTATATGCCGCGACCTGATGGTCGCTCCCCGCACGGGGAGCGTGGATTGAAATCCGCCCACGAGCCTCAAGGCTTTCCGGCAGTATGCGTCGCTCCCCGCACGGGGAGCGTGGATTGAAATGGTCTCATCGCGCTGGTATGTCCGCTTAGGCGGTCTCGTCGCTCCCCGGACGGGGAGCGTGGATTGAAATGAGTCCGTAAGCCGTGCCGCGAAGCGAACCGCACGTCGCTCCCCGCACGGGGAGCGTGGATTGAAATACGGCGGCCAAACGCGACTTAAAGGACGCGGAAAGTCGCTCCCCGCACGGGGAGCGTGGATTGAAATGCATGCACCACCGGGGCAACATCGGCTGCGGGTGGTCGCTCCCCGCACGGGGAGCGTGGATTGAAATGGCATTACACTTCCGGTGAACGCCGGTAAAAGCATAGTCGCTCCCCGCACGGGGAGCGTGGATTGAAATTGCATATGCTTCGCCCTTTCGCACCGAAGGAGAAACGTCGCTCCCCGCACGGGGAGCGTGGATTGAAATGGTTGCTATTTTCTACAATTCCCAGCATCTCGGGGTCGCTCCCCGCACGGGGAGCGTGGATTGAAATCAAGCAAGAAGTGCGCGGGACGAAAAGGACGAGCGTCGCTCCCCGCACGGGGAGCGTGGATTGAAATACTTAACCCTGAAAGGCAAGAGTTCAGGAAGCCATGTCGCTCCCCGCACGGGGAGCGTGGATTGAAATGGCTATCCGAAGTTATCAGGGGCATAAGCACCCGCAAAAAGTCGCTCCCCGCACGGGGAGCGTGGATTGAAATCCTGTCAGGCGGTGGCTGAACGCGGAGCCGTTCCCGTCGCTCCCCGCACGGGGAGCGTGGATTGAAATATCAGCGTCAGCAGTCGGTATTGATTTCCGTCCCCGTCGCTCCCCGCACGGGGAGCGTGGATTGAAATATCGCCATGGCGCCGCAAAGGACGTGACGGCATGGCCGTCGCTCCCCGCACGGGGAGCGTGGATTGAAATGACTGCGGAGGCATGCATTCATACAAACCGGAACTACAGTCGCTCCCCGCACGGGGAGCGTGGATTGAAATGTGAAACTTGCGAGGCCTGCTGCGGTGCGTTATCCGCGTCGCTCCCCGCACGGGGAGCGTGGATTGAAATGTACTTAGATGCGTTCGGGTCAATCGAAAGCAAGTCGCTCCCCGCACGGGGAGCGTGGATTGAAATGCCGGAGGATGCGACAGGGTCGATCGCGTCCTGGTCGCTCCCCGCACGGGGAGCGTGGATTGAAATTCGCGTTGCGCACGATCGCATTGCGCATTTCGAGTCGCTCCCCGCACGGGGAGCGTGGATTGAAATTCATTTTGCCCTCACGATCACATAGCGGCGGATCCGGTCGCTCCCCGCACGGGGAGCGTGGATTGAAATGGAGGAGGGGCGTCAAATGCAAGCCCGCGTATGAGTCGCTCCCCGCACGGGGAGCGTGGATTGAAATGATCAAAGACGCAGTAACCGGCGACGGCACGCCAGGTTCGCTCCCCGCGCGGGGAGCGTGGATTGAAATTGCTTTCTTGCCTGGTTGCGCTACATTCTTTGTGTCGCTCCCCGCACGGGGAGCGTGGATTGAAATCGTGCCTATTGATAGCATCCTGCGCAAGCGTGGCAGGTCGCTCCCCGCACGGGGAGCGTGGATTGAAATGTAAACATGGACGCTTCCCTTGGGAGCGGCTGTTTACGTTACTTGGCAGTTGTTTCGCATGCTTCGGGCTGAACACGGCCGATGAGCAGGCGCGCGGCGATCGTGATCTCATTGAGCGATTCCAGCGAAAGAGAAGCTGCGTCCACGCCGAACAGCAGCGGTGTCATGCGCACAAGATGCGCGCGCTGTACCGCGTCAAGCGGCAGCGTGCGCGCAACCTCCCGCGTTTCTAGCAGATGGAAATGTGAAGAAAAATATGCCTCCACATCGCGGCTGCTTTCATAAGATTCCCGGGAAAGCTGCCCCTTGGCAATGCGGCGCAGCTCAAAAAGGTGCTCCGGCGCGGGGATGACCTTCACAAGCAGCCCGCCAGGCTTAAGCACGCGTGCGTATTCGCCATAATGCGCAGGGGAAAACGCATCGAGCACTGCGTCCATTGTCCCCGTTTGCAGAGGAATGTTCGTCATATCCGCTACCATCAGGCGCACTGGGCTTCCGCCGCGCGCAGCGAGCATGATGGCATCCCGCGAAAGATCGAACGCATAAAGCTCCGCACCAAGGCGCTGCGCGAGCGCGCGGGCATAATAGCCTTCCCCGCAGCCGGCATCAAGCACGCGACGGGGGACGTCCGATGCAAGCACATCGGCCACGGCGTCAAGCACATGCGCATAAAATCCATCGCGCAAAAGCGCGCCCCGGCTTTCAAACAACGCCTTATCATATTTCACACTTTGCCCGCGCCCGGCGGCGAGGTTTACATAGCCCTTTGCGGAAACGTCGAAGCAATGGCCGTTTGCACAAAGAAGGCTCTGCCCCGAAAGCGCAAGCGGCGCCATGCAGAGCGGACAGCGGAATACGCCGGGCACATCGAATTTTGCATAACAGGTTTTCATATCTTTATCGTACCGCATTCAACGGCCATGTGCAATTGCCGATTGCAATCCGCGGCCGCGCAGGCTAAAATGAAAGAAAATCCGCCCTTCATTCAACCCAAAGGAGCACAGCATGAAACAGGAAACCATGCCCGCCCGCGAAAGCGGCACGGAGCGGCACAACAAGTATTTCTTCGGCCTCGGCACAATCGGCCGGGATATGTTCTATTCCATGGTAAGCATGTTTCTTCTGACCTATATTACCGAGGTGCTGACCGTAAGCGATGCGATGCTTCTGAAGATCGGCTTCGTGCTGACGGTGCTGCGCGTGTTCGATGCGCTTAACGACCCCATCATGGGCACGCTTGTGGACAACACCAACACGCGCTGGGGAAAATTCAAGCCGCTGATCCTTGGCGGCGCGGTGACAGGCGCGGTGTTCATGGTGCTCCTGTTCACAGACCTGCATCTGAGCGACACATGGTACATCATCCTTTTTGCGGTGTTTTACCTTGCCTGGGATGTGTTTTACGGTGCAAACGACATTGCCTACTGGTCAATGATGCCCGCGCTTTCTCTTGACCAAAAGGAGCGCGAGCGCATCGGCGCGTTCGCGCGCATCTGCGCGAACGTGGGCATGTTCGCGGTGGTGGTGGGCATTCTGCCCGTTACGGGAGCGATGACGGAAGCAATGGGAAGCGGTACGAAGGCGTGGTTCTTTTTTGCGGTGGTCGTGGCGCTTTTGATGCTGGGCTTTCAGTGTTTTACGCTCTTTGGCGTGAAGGAGCACCGCAGCATGTTCAAACAGGAAGAAAAGACCACCCTGAAAGATACCATCCGCGTGATCTTTAAAAACGATCAGCTTTTGTTCACAACGGTGGCGATGGCGCTTTTCATGATCGGCTATTCCACAACCACAAGCTTCGGCACGTATTATTTCATCTATGCATATGGCGATGCAGGGATGTATTCCGTGTTTGCGGCGGTGCTCGGTGCTTCGCAGCTTTCGGCGCTCACGGTATTCCCGAAGTTCAGCGCGCGCTTTACGCGCAAGCAGCTTTATTTCGGCGCAACGGTGCTCGTGGTGCTGGGCTATCTCATATTCTTTTTCGCGCCGGTGAATATGGTTTTCATCGGTGCGGCCGGCGTACTGATTTTTGTGGGCCAGGCGTTCATTCAGCTCCTCATGCTCATGTTCCTTGCGGATACCATCGAATACGGCCAGTGGAAAACCGGCAAACGAAACGAAAGCGTCACATTTTCCATCCAACCGCTCATCAACAAAATCGGCGGGGCAATCGCAAGCGGCATTGTTTCCGTTACGCTCGTGATTTCGGGCATCAACGCGGCGCAGTCTGCGGCGGACGTCACGCCGGAGGGACTGCTGATCCTGAAGCTTTCCATGCTTGTGCTGCCACTTATCTGCATCCTTGCGGGATATCTCGTTTACCGCAGCAAGTATCGGATCGATGCGCAACTGCACCGGAAGATCCTTGAAGACCTTCGCGCGCGGGGGGACATCAGGGGATAGAAGATATATCGTATATCATCTATAATTTTCATATATTATCTATAATGGCGTAAAACGTTATTATATATTGGAATTGTGCTCCCCCTGTGCTTACAATCAAAGCAGAGGGGCTTTTTAAGGCCCGCAGAAGGAGGAAAAGCGCAATGCCGGAATTTGCAACCCGCATGGAGGGGATCACAGGCAGCGCCATCCGCGCTGTGTTCAAGTTGCTCGCAAAAGGCGATATCATATCCTTTGGCGGTGGGAATCCTTCCGCCGAATCGTTCCCCACGGAGGAGATCCGCTCGATTGTGGATTCGCTCCTCGCGCGGGATGGGGCAAACCTGCTGCAATATGGGCCCACAGAGGGGTATGCGCCGCTGCGGCGCGCCATTGCTCAGCACATTCTTGCGCCCAAATGCGTGCATGTGGCGGAAGAGCAGATCCTGCCGCTCACCGGCTCCATGCAGGGATTTGACTTGCTGTGCCGCGTATTTGTGAACCGGGGCGACACGGTGCTTGTGGAGGCGCCAACTTTCCTTGGCGTGCTGCAAACGCTGAACCTTTACGGCGCAAAGCTCGTGAGCGTGCCTTCGGATGAAGAAGGCGTGTGTGTGGATGCGCTGGAGGCGCTCGTGCGCAAGCACAGGCCCAAGCTGTTTTATTGCATCCCCACGTTTCAAAACCCTTCCGGCCGCACGATCGGCATCGAGCGGCGCAAGCGCATTGCACGCATTGCGGCGGAGTATGATTTGCTGGTTGCGGAGGATGATCCGTATTGTGATCTGCGTTACAGCGGTGTGCCGCTGCCGCCCATCAAGGCGTTTGACGAGAGCGGAACGGTGCTCCTGTTTAACAGCTTTTCAAAAATTATTGCCCCCGGCCTGCGCGTAGGTTCCGTTACGGCAGAGGCGCCTGTCATCCGGAAAATGGCAATCGCCAAACAAAGCGCGGATACGCACTCCCCCAACCTGACGCAGGCCATTGTTGCGGAGTTTTTATCGCGCGGGCTTTTGCCGCAGCAGCTTGCGCGCATTCTTCCTATGTACGGGAAGCGCATGAACGCTATGCTTGCGGCAATGGACGCTTACTTCCCGGAATCATGCGCCTATACGCGCCCGGAAGGCGGCTTGTTCATATGGGGAGAACTGCCGGGTGGAGATATGGCGACGCTTGTCGGCCGTGCGGCCGATGAATGCGGCGTGGCGTTTATTCCGGGGTTTCATTTCTTCGCCGACCCGGCCGGGCAGGAGGGCACGTTCCGGCTGAATTTTTCCGGGACGGCGTTTGAAAACATCGAGCCGGGTATCCAGCGGCTGGGCGCGCTGTTTGCAGAGGCGGCAGGGGCGCCGCAGCGTTTGCCGTGCAAAGCCGCGCAGTGAGCGCGGCGCTCTTGTAACCTTCGGTGAAATGTGATACATTGTAAGGAACAAATCTCACCGAATGGAGCAAGCCATGGAAATAATCAACACTACCGATTACGACAAAGATACTGTACTGCGCTTTCAGCAGTTCAATGCGCGCATTGTAAAGAGCATCCCCTGGAGTACCCATGCGCTGTTTGCGTTCCTGATGCTTTCCGTGCTCGCAGGCGCATTTTTCGCTGTGCGCAGCCATGCCTGGCTGTATCTTGCCGTGCTTGCACTCGCACTTTATGTATTTGGACGGCGGTTTTACGCAATCTACATTGCGCCGGAAAAGAAGTTTGAGCAATCCTCCTTTGCGGGCCTTTCGCAGCGGTACACGTTTTTAAAGAACAGCTTTATCGTGTGTGTAAACGGCAAGGAGGATCGCGGATATTACAACCGGCTGTTCGATATTTGGGAAACGCCGGACGCTTTTTATCTGTACGCGAATGCACGGCAGGCATACATCGTATCCAAAGCGGGCTTTGAGCAGGGGACTGCGGAGGCGCTTGCCGCACATTTGCGCGGGCGTGTGGAAGCAAAAAAATATAAAACCGTGAAGCGCTGAGGCAATCCATGAAAATCACCTACATCGGCCACAGCGGCTTTGCAGCGGAGCTTGCGCATTGCACGCTGCTGTTTGATTATTATGAAGGAACGCTGCCCGTGTTCCCTTCGGAAAAGCCGCTGTATGTTTTTTGCAGCCATGCGCACCGGGATCATTTCAACTTCGATATTTTCAGGCTGCGGGAAACGCATCCGGATGTGACCTACATCCTTTCGCGGGATATCCGGCGCAGCTGGAACGCGGCGGGCTTTGCGCGTCATGGCGTGGCGAAGGAGGCATATGACGCGCTCGTTTTTCTCCGGCCATATGAAAGAACGGAACTGGGGGAAATTGCCGTGGAAACGCTTGACTCCACGGACGAAGGCGTGGCGTTCCTCGTTTCAGCGGAAGGGAAAGCGCTGTTCCATGCCGGGGACCTGAACGATTGGGTATGGAATGAAGAATCCCCGGAAGAAAACCGTGCCATGACCGCGCGCTTCCGGGCGGAGGTTGACCGCCTTGCCGGGCGGCGGATCGACGCAGCCTTCCTTGTGCTTGACCCGCGGCAGGAGGCTGCGTTTACCCGGGGTTTTGATTATTTTATGCGCCGCACGGATACGACGCGCGCGTATCCCATGCACTTTTGGAAGGACTTTTCCGTGTTCGGCCGCCTGCGGGCGCTGCCCTGCTCCGAACCGTACCGGGAACGGATCGCGGAAGAAGGGGAATATTAAGAAAAAACCAGCTTTTCGAAAATTTGGGGCGGCTTCTTAAGAAGCCGCCCTTCGTTCTGCGCTTACAGCGCAAGCTCATACCCAACGAAATCCTCGGAGTCCCAAAGGCGCGCGCGGCCCCTCTGCTTGTATCCGAGCTTTTGGTAGATGTGGTTGGTTAGCGGGTTGGCCTCGGAGGCCAACAGCCGCGCAGTGGTGAAGCCGCGGGCGCGGGCGGCTTCCGCCGCAAGGCGCATCGTTTCCGCCGCGAGGCCGCGCCCCTGCGCTTCGGGCAGGATCCCGAGGCGGGCGAGCATGCAGGTGTGCTCCCGCACCTCCGGCCAGGGGAATTCGATGGCTTCTTCGGCTTCATCAAGGATGGAGATCATGGCGATGGGCCTTCCGTCTTCCCGGAGAAAATACAGCTCGCAGTGCGCGATGTCCTCCCCCAAAATTTCGCGATTTGGGTATTCCGCATCCCAGTGGGAAAACGGGCTTTCCGATGCGGCCCGCGCGATGGCGAGCGCCGTATCCAACTCGGCCTCTCCGGCCGGTTCAAACGTGAATGGCATTTTTAATCCCTCCAGTATCGATCAGGACAGCTCAAACATGCCCATGTAGAGCTGATAGTATTTGCCCTTCTGGGCAATCAGGTCATCGTGGTCGCCGCGCTCGATGATCTCGCCATGCTCAAGCACCATGATCGCGTTCGAGTTGCGCACGGTGGAAAGCCGGTGCGCGATCACGAACACCGTGCGGCCCTTCATCAATTGATCCATGCCGCGCTCAATGTGCGCCTCGGTGCGTGTGTCGATGGAGCTTGTGGCCTCGTCAAGGATCAGCACCGGCGGGTCTGCAACGGCCGCACGGGCGATGGCAATGAGCTGCCGCTGGCCCTGGCTCAAGTTTGCACCGTCTGCGGTGAGCACGGTGTCATATCCCTGCGGCAGATGCGAAATGAAGAAATGCGCGTTGGCGAGTTTTGCCGCCGCCTCGACCTCCGCATCCGTTGCGTCCAGCTTGCCGTAGCGGATGTTTTCACGCACGGTGCCGGTGAACAGGTGCGTATCCTGTAGCACCATAGCAAGCGAGCCGCGCAGAGCATCCTTTTTTATGCGGAGGATGGGGATGCCGTCATAAGTGATTTCACCTTCCTGCACATCATAAAAGCGGTTGATGAGGTTTGTGATCGTGGTTTTACCCGCACCCGTGGAACCCACAAACGCAATTTTCTGGCCAGGGCGTGCGTAAAGCGAAACGTTTTGGAGCACGGTCTTTTCACCGTCGTAGCTGAACGTTACATCATGGAAGCGCACATCGCCGCGCACCTCCACGAGCTCAAAGCCGCTTTCCGCGGTATCGGAAGGTACTTTCCAGGCCCAGATGCCCGTGCGCCCTGTGCATTCTTCCAGCGCGCCTTCCGCATTGCGGCAGGCATTGACCATGGTTACATCGCCGCCATCTTCTTCCGCAGGCGCGTCGATCATGTCGAAGATGCGTTCCGCGCCCGCAAGCGCGCCCATCACGTTGTTCATCTGCTGGGAAAGCTGGCCGATGGGCATGGAGAACTTGCGCGTGTATTGCAGGAAAGAAGCGATGGAGCCAAGATCCATCAGGCCGCCGACCGCGAGCAGGCCGCCGGCTGCTGCCGTGAGCGCATATGTGACATGACCGAGGTTGTTCATGAGGGGGCCCATCAGGTTCGCCCAGGTGTTGGCGGTTACGGTGTTTTGCGTCAGCGCCTCATTCAAACCGTTGAACGCACTGTTTACGGCATCCTCATGGCAAAATACCTTTACGACCTTCTGCCCCTCGATCATCTCCTCAATATAGCCGTTTACCTGGGAAAGCGAATCCTGGCGCGCTTTGAAATAGCGTCCGCTGCGCTTTGCAATGGCCTTTGTAATGAACAGCATAATCACGAGCATGCCGATGGAAACGAGCGTGAGGATGGGGCTGAGCAAGACCATCATCACAAACGTGCCGACGATGCTGATGACAGAGCTGATGAACTGTGGAATGCCCTGGCTGAGCATTTCGCGCATGGCGTCGATGTCGTTGGTGTAGGCGGACATGATCTCGCCGTGTGTGCGGGTGTCAAAATAACGGATCGGGAGCTTCTGCATGTGCGTAAAAAGCTCGCGGCGCAGCTGAAGAAGCGTGCCGGTCGAGACCGAAATCATCAGGCGGTTGTAAAGATATGCGCCGCCGATGCCGATCGTGTACATCACGAACATGATGGCAAGCTGCCCAATGAGCCCGGAAAAGTCCGGCTCCGCACTGCCGATCCACGGCACGATATAATCGTTGATGATGGGCTTCAGCATGTAAGTGCCCGCAACGTTTGCACCGGCACTCAGCACAATGCCGATAAACACCAGCACAAGCTGGAAGCGGTAAGCACGGAAGTAGGAAAACGTCCGTGCGAAGGTGCGCTTCATGTTCTTCGGCCGGCGAAATGCGTTTTTCCCTTGACGTACCGGAGGCATATCAGGCCACCCCCTTCTGCTGAGATTCGTATACTTCACGATAGATTTCGCTGCGTGCCATCAACTCATCATGTGTGCCGACATCTGAAATCTGGCCTTCGTCCATCACCACGATGCGGTCTGCATCCATTACGGAGGTGATGCGCTGGGCGATGATGATGGTTGTCGTGCCCGTGAGCGTTTCGCGCAGCGCGCGGCGTATTGCGGCATCGGTCGCCGTATCGACGGCGCTTGTGCTGTCATCCAGAATGATGATCTTCGGGCGTTTGAGCAAAGCCCGCGCAATGCACAAGCGCTGTTTTTGCCCGCCGGAAACGTTCACGCCGCCCTGGCCGAGGTCGGTGTCATACCCGGCTGGGAAGGAGGTGATGAAATCATGTGCGGCGGCGGCGCGGCAGGCTTCCTCAATTTGCGCATCCGTGGCGTCCGCGTTGCCCCAACGGAGGTTTTCGCGGATGGTGCCGGAAAAGAGCACGTTCTTCTGCAAAACCATGGAAACGCTGTCACGCAGGGTCTTGATCTTATATTCCCTGACATCGCGCCCACCCACGAGCACGGAACCGGAGAGCACATCGTAAAGCCGGGGGATCAGTTGCACGAGCGAGGACTTGGCAGATCCCGTGCCTCCGATGACGCCGATGGTTTCTCCGCGCCTGATTTTGAGGTTGATATGGGAAAGCGTCAGGTTGTTGGGGTCTTTTGCATAGCTGAAGCAAACATCCCGGAATTCAATGGAACCATCCGATACGGTAAGCGCTGCCGAGGCATCGCTGTCGGTAATGTCGTTCTTTTCCGTGAGAACTTCCACGATGCGCGTTGCACTTGCACGCGTCATGATGAGCATAACAAACATCATTGACAGCATGATCAGCGCGGAGAGAATCTGCGAAATATAGCTGATGAAGCTCATGAGGTCGCCGGTGAGCATATCGCCTGCCACAATGAGGTGCCCGCCGATATAGCATACCGCGATCATGCAGAGATAGAGCACGTATTGGGCGATGGGCATGTTCCAAACCAGAAGGCGCTCAGCCTTGATCTGCGCTTCGCGCACGGCTTCCGCAGAGGCTGTAAACCGCGCATCTTCATGCTTTTCACGCACAAACGCCTTCACCACGCGGATGGCGATCAGGTTTTCCTGCACCTGTGCATTCATTGCGTCGTACTTTTTGAGCATTGCTTTGAAGCGTGGAAACGCCCGCGTGCCGATGAAAATTAAAAATGCGGCAAGCACCGGGATGGCGAAGGCGAACACAACGGCAAGCTCTGCATTCAGGCGCACGGCCATTATGGTTGCTGCGATGAGCATCAGCGGCGAACGCACGAGCGTGCGGATGATCATCATGAAGGATTGCTGCACGTTCGTTACATCCGTGGTAAGGCGCGTGATAAGGGATGCGGTGGAAAAGTGATCCACATTGGCAAATGAGAACCCCTGCACCCTTTGGAACAGGCCGGCGCGCAGGTTCTTTGCAAAGCCCGCACTGGCGGTTACGGCAAAGCGTGCAGAGAGTGCGCCCATTGTAAGGGAAAGACATGCCATCCCGATCATCAGCAGGCCGCGCCGGAGGATGAAATCAACATCGCCGTTCGCAATGCCGATGTTGATGATATCCGCCATCAGATAAGGAATGTATACTTCAAGAAGAACCTCGCAGATCACCGTAAGCGAAGCAAGTACGGAACGAAGCCCATATCCCTTAATAAAAGGGAACAACTTTTTCAGCATTCATCTTCTCCTTCCATCGCATGAAGCTGATACATCAGCTCATGCATCGTTTTTTGCGCCTCGTCCCCGCGGGCCGAGTTCAGGACCATCCGATCCAACATGCGGGAAAGCGCGTCCAGCTCCACATCGGAAAACCCCCGGAATGTGCGCGCATCCAGCGCATCAAACACGGCGCGCATCTGCGCAAGGCGCGCATGCCCTTCTTCGGTGGCGGAAAGCTTGTTGCAGCGCAGGTTTGTTTCATCCGCCGTGCGCGCAATCAACCCTGCGCTTTCCATGCGCTTGGCCGAGCAGGCAACGGAGGCGGGCGAAACATGCAGATGCTTTGAAACATCAGCCTGCGCGCATCCGTCGTGCGCGGCGATGTACTCCAGCATGGGCATCTGCGTGCGGTGCAGCTCGATCCCGCGCGCACTGTCCCGGATGCTGATGCGCCTGAGCAGCTCCAGCCTGTGCATTGCGCCGATGATCCTGCGGTATTGCTCTGGTATAGCCATAAGGCTGCCTCCTTTCAAACGGAATATAAACCGGCTAACAGTTAATCGCTTAATAATTTTACGCTCGCGTCGGGAATTTGTCAACACGAAGTTTGCCCCGTGTGCATCCAGCGGCAAAAATGTTTTTTAATGATAAAAAATGACAAAACAAATGAAAAAACATCAACGATTGACGCAGCGCGACAAGAAGTGCAGAAAGCGCCGCAAAACACGACAATACCAGGCAATTTTATGCTCTATCGCCGCGAAAAACGCGGTGTTATGATTGGGACACAGACAAAAATTGCATCTCGGTTGCAAAAAGGAGGCATACGAATGACAAAATATCGAATTCTCATGGCGGACGGCAATCTTCAGTTTCAAACAGCAGTACGGGACTGCCTTGCAGCGCAGGAACAGGTGGCGCAGTTTGAGGCTGTGGCGGATGGGCAGGCGGCCATCGACGCGCTGCGCGCAGGGCATTATGACGCGCTCATCACGGAGCTTATTATGCCACGCGTGGATGGGTTTGAATTGCTGGAGCGGCTGGGCAACGGCCTTGTGGAAAACCCGCCGGCCGTGATGGTCGTAAGCGCCATGCGGCATGAGGATATGGTGCGTCAGGCATGCGCCATGGGTGCAAAATACTTCATGGTGAAGCCGGTCGATCCTGAAACGCTTGTAAAACGGATGCTCGACATGCTGGAAAACACATATCTTGGCCGTTCCCAGGTCTGCATGGCGGCAGCGCAGCCGAAAACCTTGGACGAAAAGATTACTGCGGTGTTCCTCGTGATCGGCATTCCTGCGCACATCAAGGGATACCATTACCTGCGCGAAGCCATCCGCATGGTATATTTTGAGCCGGAACTCATCAACCGCATCACAAAAGAACTGTATCCCGGCATCGCAAAGCGCTTTAATACCTCCGCGTCCAAGGTGGAACGTGCGATTCGCCATTCGATTGAGGTCGCCTGGACGCGCGGCAAAATTGAAAACATCAACCAGCTGTTCGGATACAACATCTATTCCAAGAATGATAAGCCTACAAACGGCGAATTTATCGCGCTTGTGGCCGATAAACTCATTATGGAGGATGCGCGGGAGCGCACGCGGCAGGAGATTCGTGACGTCGGCTGATGCAGGCGGCAGAAGAAAAAAAGAAGGAATTTGCGCGCCGCGGCCACAGGCCGCGGCGCGATGCAGGATGTGCCGCATGCCCGCGCAGGGAGACGGTTTTTCCCGGAAAGATAAAAAGTTAAAAATTTTACAGGGGAAATGCATTTATACGGCCTATGCAGCATGATATACCATGTCAAAAAAGCGGTTCACAGATTATTCACATACCCTGTGCCCTAAAACGGGCGTTTTGTGGATAAGTCTGTGGAGAGTGTGGATAACTCCCCTGCGAATAGGGCAGAACGCGCATCGTTCCAAGTCAATATTTGATTAATTTCAAAGAAATGACAAAAGCCGCAGTCGGATTGCATGAGCGCGTTGCAAGTCCTGCATCATGCATAAAGCAGAGCGCACCTTCATAGATATGGACTGATACAGCCATACGATTGGGAGGGAAAACGATGGAACTGCAATTTAGCGACTTGGGCGCCACGCGCCTCGTGCTCCGGGCAACGTCGCAGGCGCTTGTGGAAGGGGATCTGCCCTTACCCGAAGGGCGGCAAAGCGCGGAGGTGCTTTGCGCGGATGGCGGCGTCACGATTACGGGCGCTGCCGTGAACGAGGGTGCGGCCACGGTTGAAGGGCGCGTGCGCGTGGAGCTGATTTGCCGCGACGGGGATGAGGTGTTCGCCTTTGCATCCAGCGCGGCGTTCCGCCATTCGCTCCCTGCGCCGGGGGCGAAGGAAGGGATGGAGGCGGAGGCGTATGCTACGCTGCAAACGCTTTCCGTGGAGCAGGCGGGGACGCTCGCGCTTTCGGCGGTGTTGGATGTGGAATGCCTGGTGCTGCGGGAGGAGCCGCTGCGCGTGCTCGCAGGCATCAAGGGCGCGGAGGATCTTGAGTGTAAGCAGCGGAGCTATGAAACCGTGCGCTACGACGTGCTTGGGCAGGAAACGGTGCGCATTCGTGAGGACATGAGCGTACCGAATATTGCGGGCGTGCTGCGCGCTTCGGGCGCATGCCAGATCCGCGACATCCGCGTGGGCGGGGACACGGCTGTTTCCGAAGGCACGTTAACCGTTACCGCGCTCGCCGTGGGTGCGGACGGGAAGCTGATGCAGCTTGTGCAGCACGTGCCGGTAACGCTTGAAACGGAGGCCGATGCCGCGGGCCGGAACACAGCATCTGCCATAGCCACGGCAGAGGTGGAATCGCTTGGGCTTGCACCGATTGGCGAAAACAGCGGGCTGATGAGCGTGGAAGCGCGCATCGCGGTGCGCGTGGAAGCGCCGCGGATGGAGACGATTACCCTGCCGCAGGATGCATACGCGCCATCCCTTCCGCTTTCATGCGTGCGGGAAGAAGCGCAGCTTCTGCTGCGCGGGGAAACGGCATGCTTCCGGTTCGGCGCATCCGAAACGCTCAGCATACCGGATGGCATGCCGGAATGCTACCGCGTGGCATATTGCGCGGCGCGCCCGGTCGTGACTTCCGCTTCGGTGGAGGACGGGCGGCTTGCAGTAGAGGGTTTGCTGTTTACGCGCGTGTTGTATCAAACGGAAGGCGGCATGCTGTATGCCTTTACGGAGGATATCCCGTTCCGCTCTGAAAATTCCGGCGCAGGCGCGTTCCCGGAAGCACGGGCGCAGGTGCGCATGGTTTCCGCAACGGCCTCGGGCGCGGGGCGCAGCGTTGAGTTTTCCTATACAATTCAGATTTCAGCACAGCCGTATGCGGTTGTAAAGACCGCTGCCGTAACGGGAATGGAGGAGTGCCCACAGCAGGCATGCCCGCGCGGCATCGTAATTTATTTCGCGGGGGAAGGGGAGACGCTGTTTGATGTGGGGCGCCGCTTCAACCTTCCGCGCAAGCGCCTGCTTGACACAAACCCCGGCCTTTCGGAAATGCTGGCCGACGGACAGAAGCTGGTGCTCTTGCTCTGACGTGCATTTAAAAAACGGAAACTGCCGGTTAAGCGACAGCCTAGCCTGTCGAAAAAGTATCTCCGGGATTGTCAAGGGCCGCGGCCCTTGACTTTCCATACACGGAGCGCTGGCCGCGCCATCGGCGCAAGCGCGATGTGCAATCCTCGATCAAGCGGCATTTGCCACTTGATCGACAGCCTGAACTGCCGGTTAAGCGACAGCCTAAAAAGAGCGAAAGCAAAAAATGCTTTCGCTCTTTTGATTGCCTGACGCGCAGGGACGCCGTCAGCCAGGGGGATATACGCCGCGCTTGAAGGCAACATGCGGCGCGGCAACACTCCATCTGCCATACCGTGCGCCCATGCTACTTCCCTTTACACAAGGGGGGAGGTTATCATCCAACGTTATCTCGACAAACAAGATTATATTGATTTATATCCATCAAAGTTCTTTTATGAGGCACAAAGTCAATTCGCCATTATTGATATATGGTTCATTTACTTGACATATATTTTGTTGGAAATACACGCCATTTCCATCTGGAATATATCCACGTTTAATATAAAGTATTTGTGCTGCACCATAATTGCGGTTGACACCCACATCTAAATAGACTTTTGTTGCATATTTTTTAGCTATGCTTTCTGCGGCATCCAACAATTGGCTAGCAACTCCATTGCGCCGATAATTATCGAACACATTCAGGTCCACTATGCTTGGTAATCCCTGGTTTTTACATCCGCCCCATCTGCAATTATAGTATAAACACACATGTCCGGCTACTTCCCCATCGCATAATGCAATTAAAGCGATGCATTCTCCTTTATCTTGGTTTTTCAACTGGAATTCTAAATACTCTACAAAATCATCAGACATATCATCGTCTGCTTTACAGACAGGGATTATATCTTCTCGCGTCATTTTTCTTATCTCTATCTTCATTTTGTCCTCTTTAAGCAAATTCTGGCTTGCCGCTCTGTTATTATAATACACTTTCGATGCAAATCAAACAGATTTCGTATGAGCTTATGAAAAACAATGGCAACCGCTTGGTTGTCCTCGTTTACTGTTGCTGTTTTATGGTCACAGCCCTTGCACGCATCCTTTTCTGCTTTGGAGACAGCGTTCAGCCGTCTGCGGCAGCCCGGACGGTGGCTTTCATCAAGGGAAGCGCCAGCACGAATTTCCAGATGGCTCCGGGTTCATGGGTGCGGATAGCAGTCACGCGCGCGGCGGGCGGCAGTTCGAAGCGGCGGCCTGCTGCGAACGGAAGCTTGTAGAGGTCGACAAGCGGGAAATGCAGAGAAATGGGCGCGCCTTCCGCTGTGCCTTCATAGAAAATGCCGCTGCGGTCCAGTGTGACAACGCCCTCTCCCACATCCACGTGGTTAAGCGCGTGCGCGTCCGTGTGATATTGCAGCGAGCAGGGGGCGGCCATCCGGTAATCGGGAGCGCGCATTTCGTCGCGCAGGGCTTCCCGTTCAAAATCCACCCAGGCAAGCGGGGAAGCCGGAATAACATCCTCCGGCCCGGCCGGAGAAAGGAAGCCGCACCCATCCATCAGGCCGCGGTTGCCGCAAGCCGTGCAGAAAATGGCGTTCCCCTCCGTGCGCATGGCAAACTCCCGGCCGCATTTGGGACAGCGATACAACATCAAGTGCAGCCCTTCCGCCGGGTTCTTTGCATGGAAAGGGACGCGCGCCTGCGCCTGCCAGGCATATTCGTCCTGAAATATCCCCGCTTGGATGCGGGCATAAAGCGCTTCGTTGGAAAGGGTGGGCAGCTCCTCCGCCGTGGCGACGAGCGTTACGTCCGTTTCCACACGCCCGCACCTGCGACTTGGCCCCCATTTGGGCCGCGTCAGATAGCTTCCCTTGGTGCGTACGGCATAAACAGGCGCTTTCAGCAGCTTGCAAAGGCGGGCCGTGCTTTCCGGAAAGGCTCCTGTGCGGCCGGTGCCGTTGACCTCGCCTTCCGGGTACAGCAGGATGCTGCCGCCCGCAGAAACAAGCGCGCGCATATCGCGGATGGCCGCAACGTCGGCCGTGAACTGCTCCTTGCGCACACAATGCATGAAACGCAGCAGATAACACAGCGGCTTTTGGTTGAAAAAATAGGCGGAGACAAGGAAGTTGAGCCGCTTGGGGTAAAGGGCTGCAACGGCAAACAGGAAATCTATGTTGGACGCGTGGTTGCCGAGCACGGTGACGGGACCGTGCTCCCCGCGTATGGGGAGCGACTTCGGCCTGCGGAATCCATATCTCAGGCGCAGGTACGGCCGCAGCAGAAGGGCAACAAGGCCGTATAAAACAGGCGGCTGCGGTTTGACATTGTCCGGGTGCTTATACTTTTTTAAAGGGGTATGTTCCATTGAAATCACCGAAATTACCACGCAGGCGAATCGCCGGTATTTAAAAACCAGGATGCTTCCGGTGCGGAATAACCATCCGGGCAGGGGCGCGGCATACAAAAAAGGGGCGCTCCGCACCCCTTTAGTATACCACCTTTGCGCCCTGCAACGGAAGCGGGCGCGCCGCTTATTTTATTTTACGGCATTCGAGATAGTAACGCTTTTCGTTTGCTTCGCCCATGGAGAACGTTTTGCGCGGCAACGCGCCGTCAAACACCACGGTGGGGAAGAACGCGCTCTTGGCCATCGGCGGCAGCAGGAACCCGAGGTTTCCGGGCTTTGTTCCAAGGTCATAGACCACATCCGCGCCGTGAATGTAATCGATCGTGGCTTCCGGGAAAGCCTTGAGCATTGCATCGAGCGCGTTTTGCAGCGTGCCGACCTCAAGCTGCGCCGCGGGCGCATTCACCTTCAGGTAGCCATAGCTGCCGGCGGTCACAAATGGGAGAAGGTGGCCGCCGCATGTTGCGGCGATCTTCAAAGATGCGGCGCATTCTTCCTTGGTGGCAAAGCGGTTCATTTTGCAGGCGCCGTTGTCCAGGGCAAGCCGCTCCAGCAGCCAACGCAGCGCTTTTTCGGGATCCAGGTTGAACAGCACCCGGTGGATGGGCTCAAACAGGATGCCTTCGTCATGGATATTCTCAAGCTCCACGAGCGCATAGCGCGCGGGGTGGTTCTCCTGCTCGGCCGGGGAAAGCGTCTGCTTCAGGGCCTCCCAGTTGGCTTTCGCAGTGGCGAACGAATGGTTGCCATCGCCCATCGCAAAGAGCATGGGCTTTTTATCCGCGCCGTATTGCTCCACAAAGCGGGCGGGGTCTGCAAGCGCTTCCAGCGCGCGGAGCGCGCCCTGAATCCTGCCCACATCGCGGACCATATACCCTTCGATGTGGCCGCCTCCAAGCATGAGCTCAAAATCGTAAAGCCTGTTTTCTGCGGTTGCGGCGTCTGCGAGCGGCTCGATGACCGTGTGCTGCGGGTCGTCGATCAAAACGAGGATGTGCGGCAACTCAAGCGCGGCATCCTTGCGGATGCGCAGGCGCGGCGGAATACGCTCCACAATCGTGCCTTCCGATGCGCGGATGAGCGTTTCGGAGCCACGGCTGTAATCGTATTGCTCAAGGTCGAGCGCCACAACAAGGCCGCTGCGCGTTTTGCCATCCACGGTGCGGCGCACAAACACGAAGCCTTCTCCGCGGCTTTCCAACGTGCCGTCCGCCATGTAGCGATCCATGGTGGCGTTAATCGCTGCGATGCGCTCGGCTTCACCCGGTTTGTCGAGATACATTTCAGGCAGCATCAGGCGCAGCGTGGAGGGCGCGTCGCCAACGATGCGTTCGGCTTCCTCCCAGTAATCGGGCTGCGAGGTGAACTGATCGCAGGCGACGACGGCCCATTTTTCCATGGATACGCCTTCGTGCGGCAACAGGATGTCGGGAACTTTGACGCCGATGGAGTTTTTGAACATGGGATGCCTCCGTAAGATAAATTAAAGTAAGAAAAAGGGGGGGCTGCTGGCTTCGGTTCAGGCGATGGTGGTGCCCGCTTTGCCTTCAAGCGCGAGAGCGGCCTGATCCAGCGAGGTAATGATCGCCCTGCGGCCGGGCTTGCTTTCCACAAACTTTACGGCAGCCTCAATCTTGGGCAGCATAGAGCCGGGCGCAAAATGCCCTTCGGCAATATAACGCTTCGCCTCCGCAACGCTGAGCGTGTCAAGATCCTTCTGATCCGGCTTTTTGAAATTGATGCTCACCTTTTCCACGGCCGTGAGGATTACGAGCGCGTCGACGTCAAGATCTTCGGCAAGACGTTCGCTTGCAAGATCCTTATCGATTACGGCTGCCACGCCTTTCAGATTGCCTTGCGCGTTGCGCACAACGGGAATGCCGCCGCCGCCCACGGTGACAACGATAAACCCATTATCCACCAAACAGCGCACTGCGTCAAGTTCCACGATTTCCACCGGCATGGGGGAAGCAACAACGCGCCGCCAGCCGCGGCCTGCGTCCTCCTTCATGACATAGCCCTTCTGCGCGGCGATGGCCGCGGCCTCTTCCTCGGTATAGAACGGGCCGATGGGTTTGGAGGGGTTTTGAAATTTGGGGTCGTGCGAATCGACGACAACCTGCGTTACAACCGTGGCCACAGGGGTGCTGTTGCCGCGGCTGCGCAGCACCTTTGAAAGCCCCTGCTGGATATGATAGCCAATCATGCCCTGGCTCATTGCACCGCAAACATCGAACGGCATCGCAGGCGTAACCGGCTCCGCATATTCGTTCTGAATGACCAAGCGGCCCACCTGCGGGCCATTGCCGTGCGCCAGAACAATTTGATATCCTTTTTCCAGGATATCGGCGATATAAACGGAGGTCCTTTCAACCACTTCAAGCTGTGCTTGCGCGGTTGCCGGCTTTCCTGCTTCCTGAAGGGCATTTCCACCAAGTGCAATCACGATTTTGTTCACGATGGCAGTCTCCTTTGTTTTTGATCATTGAGATTTGGGCGAGTTCTCCGCGTGGAACGCGGGTTGCATATTATGTTTGCATATCCTTAGTATATACATCTGAATGTTCTTGTCAACAGCTTAAAATTTTTTAGCAAACGGGTGGGCGGGCCGGTTTGACAGCGCGCTGCGTGCAACGATATAATAAGGCCGGATAATAAGGCCGGAAAAGGAGGGCTTCGGCTTGAAAACAAACCTCAGGCAATTCTGCTTTTGCGCGGTGTTTACCGCGCTGTGCGCCGTGTGTGCGCAGATTCAGATCCCACTGCCGATGGTGCCCATCAACCTTGCTCTGTTTGCGGTGCATCTTGCAGGCGCGCTTCTTGGCGCAAAGCGCGGCGTTGCGGCAGTGGCCGCCTACGTGATGCTCGGTGCGCTCGGCGCGCCGGTGTTTGCAGGCTTTGCAGGCGGGGTGCAGGTCATCATGGGGAAAACCGGGGGCTATCTTCTGGGCTACCTGATTGCGGCGCTGCTCGTGGGGCTTTTGCGGGCGCGGTGGGGCATTGGATATTGGAGGCTTTGTTTTGCGATGGCGCTCGGCACTGCGGGATGCTATTTTTTCGGCACGGTTTGGTTCATGGCGGTCACGGGAACGGGGATATGGACGAGCCTTGTATACTGCGTGTTCCCGTTTCTTGCGGGCGACGCGCTCAAAATTGCCCTTGCGGCATATCTGGCGCGGCGGCTTGCCGCGCCGCTCCGCACGCTTGGCGGAGAAATGTGAAACCAAATGGATTTTAATCGATTTAATTATTGAAGGAGAAGCTGTTTGTATGGATGAAAAGAAGGCATATTCCTTTTTTTGCAACGCGGAATGCGAATATTTTCCCTGCCATAAGACGAACGATCCGGAGAATTTCAATTGCCTGTTCTGCTATTGCCCGCTTTATGCGCTTGGCGACCAATGCGGCGGGAATTTCACCTATACGGAAAACGGCGTCAAGGACTGCAGCAATTGCATGATCCCCCATAAGCGCGGCACGGGATATGATTATGTCATGCAGCGCTTCGGAGCGATCATGGACCTGGCCAGGAAGAAGGCGTGAACCCCGCTTCGGCAAGGTCGTTTACGGGCGGCAGACAGGCGTTTTCCCTGCAAATGTAATATGTGGTGCGCCCATCCTTAAGCGGGTAAGCTTCTGTGGGCGCATGCAGCACAACGAGCGCCGTCCCGAAGGGGAAGCGGTTGGCCAGCCCTTCCGCATCTTTTTCGTTTTCCAGCACACATACGACTTTTGCCTGCGGGCGGGAGCAGAGAAGCGCGAGCAGGAAGAAGCAGTGTCCGGCAGGGTGTGATTCCGCCTCGGCTGCAAGGAAGCGCAGTTGGGCTTCCGCCCGCGGGCCGAAGCGCGCCTCATCATACAGCAGGCTGAGCCGCACGAGCACATATGCCATCATGGAATTGCCGCTTGGCATTGCGCCGTCATATGTTTCCTTGGGCCGCAGGATCAGCGGCTCGTTTTGTTTGCCGGAAAGAAAATATCCTCCCCCTTCCGCATCATGGAACAATGCTTCCACCCGTTCGGCGAGCGCCGCGGCTTTTTCAAGATAAGCATCCTCAAACGTAACTTCGTACAACGAAAGATAAGCGAATGCCAGCGCGGCATAATCATCCAAAAAACCCGGGCCGAGCAGGCGCCCGGAACACCAGCCCACATGCGGTTCGCCGGCGGGCATAAGAACCTCTTGCGCGAAGGCGCAGGCGCGCTCGGCGGCATACAAATATTCCGCTTCGCCCGTGACGGAATAAAGCCCAGCAAGCGCTGCAATCATCAAGCCGTTCCACGCTGTTAAAACCTTATCGTCCAAATGCAGGTGTGTGCGCTCTTTCCGGTAGGCGCGCACCCGCGGCAGGTATTGCTCAAACACATCCGTAAATTCCTCGGCATGCAGCAGGTTAGGAATGCTTTTCCCCTCAAAATTGCCGCCGGGCGAGATGCCGTAATAGCGGTTGAACAGCGCGCCGATGTCCACGCCAAGCAGGCGGGGCAGCTCGGCTGCATCGAATGTGTAATATTTCCCTTCCACCCCTTCGCTGTCCGCATCTTCTGCACTGTAAAACCCTCCCGCAGGCGCAGCGAGCTCACGCAAAACATAGCCCGCCGTCTTTTCGGCTACAGCCCGGTAAAGCGGGTTGCGCGTGAGGTGGAAAGCCATGCTGTATGCGAGGATCAACAGGGCGTTGTCATAAAGCATTTTTTCAAAATGAGGAACAAGGAACCGGCTGTCTGTGGAGTAACGCGAAAATCCGCCGCCGATGTGATCGAATATACCGCCGCGGTAAAGCTGAAGGAGCGTTTTTTCCGCCATGGCAAGCGCCCTGCTATCCCTTTTGAGCGCATGGAGCGCAAGCAAAAACATCAGGTTATGCGCGGCAGGGAACTTCGGAGCAGGCCCGAAGCCTCCGTACTTCGCGTCAAACGTTGCACGGAAATGGGAGAACGCCCGCTCCACCAGTGCGGGAGAAGGTTCCGCACCATGGCGCACATTGGTTGTGAGCGCCTTCACAACCGCATCTCCGCTTTTTAAAAGTGCGGCGCGATCCGTTTGCCAAAGCGCGGCGATGCTTCCAAGAAGTTCCAGCAGCGCCGTCTTCGGAAAATACGTGCCGGCAAAAAACGGCTTTTGCCCGGCGGTCATGAAGATGCTTGTCGGCCAGCCGCCGCTGCCGGTGTACGCTTCGCATACGCGCATGTAGACGGTGTCGACGTCCGGCCGTTCCTCCTTATCTACCTTAATGGAGATGAAATGCGCGTTGAGAAACGCGGCAACCTCCGCATCCTCAAAGCTTTCATGCGCCATTACATGGCACCAGTGGCAGGTTGAATAACCGATGCTCAGGAACACCGGCTTGTCCTCCCGGCGCGCGGTTTCAAACGCTTCCGCACCCCATGGATACCAATCCACAGGGTTGGCGGCATGCTGGAGCAGATAGGGGCTCGTTTCGTGCTGTAGGCGGTTCATATCAAATTCCTTATCCTGCATTCTGTTGCTTTCCGAGGGCGGCACGCATAGTATGAACCAGAAACGAGGTGAAACCTATGCAGAACAACCGGCAGAAAGCGGGAATACAAACTTTGTTTTCCGGGCTTGGCGCAAGCCCGGGTGCGGTTGCGCGGGTGAGCGGGGATGCCGCGCATCCGCAGCTGCGCGGGGTCGTGCGCTTTTATCCGGCGGGAAGCGGAACGCTTGTGCTCGCGGAATTTCACGGCTTGCCGTATGACGCGGCGCGCTGTGCGGAAAACATATTCGCGATGCACATCCATACGAACGGAAGCTGCGCTGGGGATGGCGGCGCGTTTGCCGGCGCGGGCGGGCATTACAACCCGGCGGGCTGCCCGCATCCGGCGCATGCGGGGGACCTTCCGCCGCTGTTTTCAAACCGGGGATATGCGTTTTCCGCAGTCTATACGGAGCGCTTTACCGTGCGGGAAATCCTGCAACGCACGGTCATCCTCCATAGCCAAAGGGACGATTTTACATCCCAACCGGCAGGCGATGCCGGCAGCCGCATCGGCTGCGGGATAATCGAGGGGTAAAGCGCTGCTGCGTCAGTAGTTTTCGGCTTTCCGCTCAAAGAAGGATTGCGCATACCCGCAGGCAGGGCAGCGCTCAGGCGCCTCCGGGCCAGTGTGCAGGTAGCCGCACTGGCGGCACATCCAGACCGTTTCTTCGCTTTCTTCGGAAAAAACGCGGTTTTTGCGGATGTTTTCGAGCAGGCGGAGATAGCGCTCCTCATGGCCCTGCTCAACATCCGCAACGCGTGCGAATCGCTCGGCGAGGGCGTGAAACCCCTCTTCGCGCGCCTCGCGCGCCATGCGGGCATACATGCCGGCCCATTCCATGTGCTCACCCTCGGCGGCGGTAACAAGGTTTTCGGCGGTACTGCCGATGCCGTGGAACTCCGCATACCACATCTTGGCATGTTGGCGCTCCTGCATCGCTGTTTGCTCAAACAGCGCGGCGATCTGTTCATACCCTTCATTGCGTGCAGCTTCCGCGAAAAAACAATATTTATTGCGCGCTTGCGATTCGCCGGAAAAGGCATCCATCAGGTTTCGCTCGGTCTGCGTGCCGGCATATTTGTGGTCGCGTTCCACCTCTGTAACGGGCTTGAATTTGGAAGCGGGAGCTTTGCAAACAGGGCATTGGTCCGGCGCGCTGTCCCCTGTGTGGACATACCCACAGACGGTGCAAACGTATCGGTTCATGAATTGCACTCCTTTTAAAATCCGGCTTTCAACGAAGTCGCTTTTTTCAGGGTTCCCAAAACACCGCCGCTTCATGCGGCGCATGCTTGCGCCCTGTGCGCAATAAGGCTTACAATAAAACCAAACTGCAAAGGGCATATTGACGGAAGGAAAGCGGCTTGAATTATACCGAAACGACATTTGGAGAAGCGGAGGGTCGTCCCGTAAAGCGGCTGACACTTTCTGAACAGGGCTACCGCATTTCGCTTTTGAACTATGGCGCAACGCTGCAAAGCCTTGTCCTGCCCAATGGGCTGGACGTTTGTCTGGGCTATGATGCGCTTGCGGATTATCAAAAGCGGGACGGCTGTTTGGGAGCGACGATAGGGCGCTATGCAAACCGCATCGGCGGCGCGGCGTTTACGCTCAACGGGAAGGAATACCGCCTCAGCGCGAACGAGGGCGAAAACCAGCTCCATGGCGGCGCGCATGGCTTTGACAAACGCGTGTGGGATTACGCTCCCGTGCCGGGCGGCATTGCGTTTTCCCGCGTTTCGCAGGAAGGGGAGGAAGGCTTCCCGGGGGCGCTTGCGGTGACGGTCACATACATCCTCCTGCGGGATGGAATTCGCATCCGCTACGAGGCGGAGAGCACGCGCGATACATTCGTGAGCCTCACAAACCATGCATATTTCAACCTGGCGGGGCAGGGAAACGGCAGTGTGCTCGACCATACGCTCGCCCTTGCGGCAGAGGAGTACACGCCCGCCGGTGCGGACAACCTGCCGTTCGGCAGGCTTGCACCTGTTGCGGGCACAGCGCTTGACTTCCACGCGGAAAATTCGCTTGGTGCGCGCATCGGGGATGCGCTGCTTGCGCCTCTGCATGGCTATGACCACAATTTTGCGCTTTCGGGCAGGGGGATGCGCCGCGCGGCAAAGCTTTCCTGCCCCCGCAGCGGCGTTTCCATGGCGGTGGATACCACGATGGAAGGCATGCAGCTTTACACGGCGAATTTCCTTTCTGCACGCGCCGGCAAGGGAGGCGTGCAATACGAGCCCTATTCCGGCGTATGCCTGGAAACGCAGCGCTTTCCGGATGCGATGCATCATGCGGCGTTCCCATCCCCGCTGCTGCGCGCAGGCATGCGGTACGACGAACGGACGGAATACCGGTTCACGCTTGCATAAACGCCTTCGGCTCTACGGAGCGTGGATAGCGCAGGCCGGGCGCACATGCTATACTTTCTGCAAGAGGTGAAGAAAAATGGATTGCGCAAAAGCGGGGCGGCTGATCCGTACCCTGCGGCTGGAGCGCGGCCTGACGCAGGCAGAGCTTGCCGAGGTGCTTTGCGTCAGTCCCAAAACGGTTTCAAAATGGGAAAACGGAGAATGACATAGTTAAGGATACCACCACACAACTCACTCTTATCGATGCAGTTCGATTATTCTGCATATAAAGAAAACCGACAGCATTATCTAAAAACAATGCTGTCGGTTTTTGCACATTTACTTATTTGTTTTCTTTTTTAAGCTAAGATACGCGGTGGAAAAGTATGCAACAGATGCCACACTAAAGCAACAACCTACTTCAAATGACGTTGCATTTCCAATTAGGATGATTCCTGCAACCGTTGCAGCAACAGCAAGGAGTGCCAGAAATAAGCGAATATTTTTCATATGAATATCCTCCTTCATCGAGCAGCCAGCGAAATGGTTGATACAGATACACTTCCCCAATCTACTGTTTGGTATAGTTTGCCAGATTCATCATAAACGAGAAGATATTTTGTATACCCGCCAGAATATGGGGTAAGCTTGAATTGGTATCCCCAGCCTTTTATTGGAGTAGATGTAATAGTTTTCGTATCAGCAACCGTGCCTGCAGAATACAAATCTCCTGCAAAAAAGAGTACGGAAAGAGTGGTTGCCAATGATCCAGCCAGCACACCTTTGGTCACAAGTATATCCACGGCACCAGTAATAGCAAAACTAAGTGCCACCGATACTCGTTGCCCTGTTTGCCACCTACTAATATTTGTTTCATCCCATACGAACTTATTCGTGTAGATGGTGGTTTTCAGTGCACTCGTTGCACTGTCTGTATCGCTATAAGTGGTTCGATTTTGAGCAGGGCCTGTGAAGTACGACGCAGTAATCGTATATTTGTTTGAATAGTACTTTGTGGAAACAGTAACTTTCTTGGAAACTTGAGAACTGCCGCTGTTCTTATACGAACCACTTGTTGTGTCAATTGAACCAGTTCTCACATTTGGAATTAATTCAACTTTGTAGTCTACAGTTACTCCGGCAGGAACATTCAAATAAAAAGAGATAGTTCCATTAGAAGGATTTGTAATATTAGTAATCAGTCCCTCTTCATCGACATTAGTCGCAGCGTATGCAACAGAGGGAGTTGATGCAATTATTGAGAATACTGTAGTCAATGCAAGCAGAAAAGCTAACACTTTTCTGCCTCTATGCATAGAGGCAGAAAAGTGTTAGCTTTTCTGCCTCTATGCATAGAGGCAAATTTGATCATTTTTCCAAACATCCTTTCTTACAAAATAGAACTTTGTTTTTCTCCTACGGACCTAACAATGAGACAGTCACAACTTTCGCAAAACCACACTCCTTCAGTTGTATTGACAAGCAATTTAGCCTTGCCGAACGAAAACCTTTTGCCATTCACCCCTTTCCATACCGGAGCGCTTCTATAACATTTCAATGCCCCATTGATCATTTCAGTTTTGCAATATGGACATTCCATGCAACGAGAACTCCTTCACCTATATTTTTAATATAATTATGCCACATCAATTACAATAAGTCAATACATGAACGGAACGCAAAACGCAGACATTCCGAGCGTGACCGTAACGTGGATGGTTTGCTGGCATACAAACGTTTCTGCCTTGAGAAAACCGTTTATCAGATTGGAACTATGGAGGATACCGTTCCACCCGAAACACTGTTGGAGATCATGGGTGAGTTTATGCTTGAAATGCAGCAGCGGTTTGGGTGGCGCTTTCATGTGATCGATTGAGTGCTGCATCAGGACGAGACTAATCCATACCTTTAGTTGTGTGAAACGGAAAAGGCTACCCGGATATTTCGCTTTTGCCGGCGCTTTCGGACAGCCTTGGCGTGGCGCCGGGAACGCTTCTTTTGGGCGAACTCTGCGCAAATGACGTTGTGGGAGGAAACATGAAGAAAACAAAATACGCCGTTTGCCCTGCATGCGGCAGCATTACGCTTACCACCGGGGAGGCGGAGATCTCCTGCTGCGGCAGGAAACTCGCTGCCCTTGTGACGAAGAAAGCGGATGCGGGGGAGAAACTCACCGTTGAACCGGTGGAAAACGAGTGGTATATCACGAGCCCGCACGCGATGACGAAGGAGGATTATATCTCCTTTGTGGCGTTTCAGACGGGAGACCGGGTGCAGCTCGTCAAGCAGTACCCGGAATGGGATTTGCAGGTGCGCATTGAACGCCGGGGGCGCGGGATGCTTCTTTGGCATAGCGCAAAGGAGGGCTTGCTGTATCAGCTGATTTAGCGGATGCGGCACGCAACGCGGGAAAACGCAAAGCCGGGCGCCGGAGGCATAACGCTTCCGCCCGGCTGTTTTTGTGCAGCGCGTTGCCGTGCCTATGCATACATTGTACCCTGCGCCTTTTCCGCAAAGCGCTGCCAGCCTCCTGCACGGAAACGCAGCACAAACAGCAGGCCGCGGAAACACTCATCCGCCGCCATGCCGATCCAAAGCCCCACAAGGCCCATGCCGAAATGCACGCCGAGCAGCCAGCCCAGCCCCACGGCGATGAACCAGGTGGAAAACAGCGCCGCACCCACGGGGAAACGCACATCCCCTACAGCAATGAGGCATCGTACTATCGTGATGTTTACCGAACGGCCCAGCTCCAGAGCAAATTCCACAAGGATGATTTGCCGCGCAAGGGCAATTACGGCAGGATCCTGCGTAAAAATACCGAAAATCGGCGCCGCGAAAACATAAATCAGCAGGTTCAGGCTTTCCGATACCGCGATGGACGCAAGCACGGAGCGCCAAACGCGCATAAACATACGCTGTAAGCCTGAAAAGGTATAGCATTTTCAACCTGAAATGCAAGCGGTTTTTACAGAAATGCGCAAATAAAAAAATGGCGTTTCCGCCATTTTTTGTCGGGGCTGGGCTGTGGGTCAGCGGCTCTTGCCGCGGCTTGTGACCGGAACGCGGTCCACCACGCGGTCGTCCCGCACGAAATAAATCGCGTCAAACAGGTTAACGGTCGTGCAGCAGTGGCCGGGGATCAGGCGCAGCTTATCTCCTGCAGCGCACCGGTTGGCGCAATAAGCCACGCAGTGTTCTTCGCTCATGTTCACGGAAGCTGCGGGAAAATCTGCAAAAACGGGATTGCCCTGATCCACGCCGAGCGTCTTGAGCCCCGCATCGCACACCACATGCTCCGCATCCGCGCTGACCACGGTGGAAAGCAGGAACAGGCTGTGCTCGAACCCAACGCCCACGCGGTCATACGCAGCGTCCATGAAAAGGTAGGTCCCCGCCTGCACTTCTGTGTAAACGGTGTCCGCGCCGCGCAGCTCCACGGTGCCGGTGCTCGCGCCGCTGACTTCAGGGACATCAACGCCGTTTTCATGCAGGAACGTGAGCAATTCGCGCAGCCGCCCTTCGATGCGGGCAGCCTCACGGGAGCGGCGGGCAAAATCTTCCGCATGGGAAAGCTGCCCGGCATAGGCCTGAATTCCCAGGAACGAAAGGTGCGGCGCCGCAAGGATCGCTTCTGCAAGCGCGAGCGCCTCCTGCGGCGTTGCAACGCCACAGCGCCGCATGCCGACTTCGTATTCAACAAGGCAATGGATGGTGGTGCCGAAGGTGGCAGCCGCCGATTCCAGAGCGCGAATGTTTTCAAGCGTATCCACGCAGACGGAAAGCCGGCAGCAGCCGGCAAGGTAGCCAAGGCGCATGAGCTTTGCGGGCTCCACCACCTGATTTGCAATGAGCACATCCTCCACGCCGGATTGGATCAGGTCTTCCGCTTCGCTCAGCTTTGCGCAGGTAATCCCCTTTGCGCCGCCTGTAAGCTGCATATGGGCAATGGCGGTGCATTTGTGGGATTTATAGTGCGGGCGAAGCGCCACGCCGAGCGGACGCAGCAGATCCATCGCGCGGGTTTGATTCCGTTCAAGCACATCAAGATCGACGATGAGGGCCGGGGTTTCCAATTGTGATACAAACATGGGGATCCTCCTGTCGCAAGCGCGGTTTATTCTCTGCCCATCCTAGCACATTCTTCGGGTATGGTAAAGGGACGGCTGCATTGAACCGCCCCGGAAAAACGATGGAATTCAGCCGGGATGCAGCTTACAGCAGCGTGCCGAGGCGGCGGATTCCCTCGCGGATCTCCTCCTTGGAGGCATTGGTGTAGTTGAGGCGGAAGGTGCGCACCGCCTTGGGCGCGGTATAGAACGGGTCGCCCGGTGCAACGGCTACCTTGCACTCCACGGCCTCATAGAAGAAATCGAGCGCGGTCTTGCCTTCCGGCAGCGTGCACCAGATGAACATGCCGCCATCCGGCCTGGTGTAAGAAACGGAAGCGGGGAAACACTCCGCCATGGCGTCGAGCATGGTTTTGCACTGGCTTTCATACAGCGCGCGGATCTCGGCGATGTGGCCGTCGTAATCGTTGTGGGTAAGGTAGTCGTAAAGCACATATTGTGAAAGCACGCTTGTATGCACATCGGAGGATTCCTTTGCTGCGGCAATCGTTTCAAGCAGCTCCGCATTCTTGCACACAAGGTACCCGACCCGCATGCCGGGCGTCGCCGTTTTGGAGAAGCTGCCGAGCAGAATGCAGTTGTCAAACCGGCCTGCGGCGATGTAGGGCAGCGTTTTGCCGTCAAAGCGCAGCTCGCCGTAGGGATCATCCTCAATCAGGATGACATTTTTGTCCCGAATGACATTATACACGGCTTTGCGGTTTTGGGCGGAGTAGGTAAGGCCGGTGGGATTCTGGAAGTTCGGCACGGTATAGATGAATTTCACCCGCGGCGCCGCAAGCGCGGAGGCAAGGCCCTCAACATCCAGACCGTCCTCGCTGAGTGCGACGGGATGGAACGTGGGCGCATATTGCAGGAAGGTCTGGAGCGCGCCGAGGTAGCCGGGCTCTTCCACAATGACGCCGTCGCCCGGGTCCAGGGTGACTTTGGCGATGAGGTCAAGCGCCTGCTGGGAGCCGGTCGTGATGAGAATATCGGCGGCGGTCACGCCAAGGCCGTATTTTTCATTGCAGCGCGCCGCGATGAATTCGCGCAGCTCCGGGATGCCGGCCGTGAGCGAATATTGGAACAGCTTTGTACCATAGCGTTCCACGGCATGCGCCATGGATTTGCCGAGCGCTTCCATCGGGAAGGAGAGCGGGCTGGGCAGGCCGCCCGAAAAGGAGATGATTTCCGGATCCTGTGTGGCCTTCAGCATGCCCTTGATGAAGGAGGGCGGGAGAGCCTTGACGTTTTTACAAAGCAACTGTTGGGTAGTGGTTTCCATAGCGGGTGGCCTTTCTGTAAACTCAAAAATATATCCCGGCATGCTTGCGGCATGGCGTTGACAAAATTAATAATTATAAATAATATATTATTTCTATATCATAGTGACATCGCGGCCAAAAGACAAGGGGAAAATCAAATGAAACGAATAGAGCGGTGGCCGCCCAAACAGGCAGCGGCGGGGTTGCTTGCTATCATAGGGCATGGGCGTTAAAATAAAAAGGTCCGGCGAAAACTGCAAGGAGGAAATAGATATGGACAATCATGCATATGCGTATTCGGTGCTGGAGAAGCTGAGCTTTTGCCGTGTTGCGGGCACGGAGGATGAGAAAAAAGCTGCGCAGCTGCTTCTGGCTGAAATAGAGGCGGTTGGGGGAAGTGGGGAATGGATGGAGTTCCCAATCCCTGCCTGCACGGTAACGCAGGAGGGGATGCGCATCGTTTCTCCGTACGCGCGGGAAGTTGAAACGATCGGGTATGGCCGCTCCGGCGCGCTGCCCGAAGGCGGAAAAACGCTGAAATTCTATTATGCCGAGCGCGGCGCAGCAGAGGATTACGTCGGCATGGGGGACCTTTCCGATACCGCGGTGATGGTGAACTCCATTTCGTTTGAGGCTTACCGCCTGCTGTGTGAAAAGCACGCAGCGGCGTTCATCGTGATGCGCGGCCTGCATTATAATACGCTTAAAACCGCGGATGCCTACCGCAAGAACTTGAGCGATGAAAAGCTGCAGTTTGGCCGCATCCCGGGCTTTATGATCTCTGCCAAAGACGCCACGGAGATGGTGCGCGACGGCGTGGATCGCGTACACCTTACGCTTGTGCAGAGCGAGTTTGAAGCCACATCGCGCAATGTGCTCGCCGTGATCCCGGGCACGGAATACCCGGAGGAGTCCATCGCGCTGACTGCGCATTACGACAGCGTGCCCGTTGGCAAAGGCGCGCACGATAACGCGTCCGGGGCGGCTGCGCTGATGCATATTTACCGCCATTTCCTCAAAAATCCGCCCAAGCGCACTCTGCGCTTCATTTGGTGCGGCGCGGAGGAGGGCGGCCTGTTTGGAAGCCAGGCCTACATCGAGCGCAACAAAGCGTTGATGCCGCAGATCCGTCTTTGCTTCAACTTTGATATGTGCGGCACAACGCTTGGGGAAAACCATATTTCCGTTACCGGTGGGGAAGCGCTCAAGCATTTCACGGAGCAGTTCTGCCGCGAGGTCGGGCGCTCCTCGGTGGTGCGGGTGCGCGTGCAATCCAGCGATTCCGCCGTGTTTGCCGACCACGGAGTCCCTGCGATCGCCATCAGCCGCTATGCAGACAGCGCGGATTACCATGTGCATAGCGATGTGCTTTTCCCGTTGGGAGCGGAGCAGCTGTATCGCGATGCGGAATTTGCGGTGCGCTACATTGCACGCGTGGCGAACTCCATCGTCCTGCCCTTGGATACCACCATTCCGGAGGATATGAAAAAGGAGCTTGATAAGTATTTTGACCGGGATAAAACCAAAAGCAATGGGTAATCCCGGCATTTTGGATCGTTATTCCGCCTTTTCAAACAAAACATATTCCGCAGGGTCAACGGCCTTCCCATCCAAGTAGAGCTCAAAATGCAGGTGACTTTTGTCGCCGCATTCCGAAATGGCCGTATCGCCGATTGTACCGATGAGATCACCCGCGTTCAGGCGTGCCCCCTCGCGCACGGGCGGCTCTTTTGCAAGGTTGGCATAAACCGCCAGCATGCCGTCCTTGCTTTTCACCTCTATGGTAACGCCGAGCGCATCGTCTTCGTAAACGGCCTCCACGGTACCGGCAAACACGGCGTGCACCTCCGTGCCTTTCGGAGAGGCAACGTCAACGCCGGCGTGCGTCATCCATTGGTTCAGCGTGCGGGAATACAGCAGCGAATCCACTGCAAACCCCCAAATGATCTCGCCTGAAACGGGCGGGGAAGCCTTTGTGCGCGCAGGGGCCTTTGTGGGCCTTGGCGCTTGGGTGAAATCGGGAATAGGCGAGGGCGTGGGCGAAGGGGAAGGCGAAGGCGTGGGGAGGGGAAGGACGGGCGTACGCGCCGCTTCATTGAGCCGCTCGTCGTTGGAATACGCCACGGGCGCATCCGTCGGGTTCGGCGTGTCCTCCCCGCCCTGTGGGGCGGAAAAAGCCACCACTGCCGCCACACACAGCACCAAAATGCATGCGGTGAGCGCGATATAGTATCCCCTGGCCCGGAAGAAGGCCGCTGCCTTTCCCTTGAACGCTGTGAAAGCCTGCCGGAATTTTTGCATGTAACAACACCTCCATCATTCTATCGCAAGAGCGCCCGGACGCCTGCGGCGGCGGGGCGATCCCTTCACCCGGTAGTGTTGCCTGTTTTTCGCTTTTTCAATCTTTTTTCACATTGTGCGGCTGACGGCGTGCGCGCGTCCGTGCTATAATGAAGAAAATGCAAGAAAGACGCGCCCGCAGGGGCGTTGGGAGGATACAGTAGGGAATGGGTAAGGTTTGCACGGTCGGCGGACAGGCCGTGATGGAAGGCGTGATGATGAAGTCCCCAACGGGCATTGCCATGGCGGTACGCAAGCCGGACGGCACCATTGCCACACAGTATAAGCCGGAAAAATCGCGCGCGCAGAAGGGCACGTTCTATGGGCTGCCGGTTGTGCGCGGCGTGGTTGCGTTTGTGGAATCGCTCTCCATCGGCATGGGTACGCTGACCGAATCCGCAAAGCTCGCCGGCGAGGAGATTGACGAGGAACCGTCAAAATTTGAAAGATGGCTAGCTGCAAAGCTTGGCAAATCGGTTGAAAGCGTGATTATCGGCTTTGCGGTGGTCATCGCGGTGTGCCTTGCAGTGGGCCTGTTCTTTGTGTTGCCCACGCTTCTCAGCTCGCTGATCCTCGGCGGAAGCGAGGTCGCCTCAGTTTGGAAGAGCCTGACGGAGGGCCTTGTGCGCCTTCTCATTTTTCTGGGGTATATCGTGCTCTGCTCACGGGTGAAGGATGTGCGGCGCGTATTCATGTACCACGGAGCGGAGCATAAGACCATCGCCTGCTACGAGGCGGAAGAGCCGCTTACGCCTGAAAATGCCATGAAGCACAGCCGCCTGCATCCACGCTGCGGCACGAATTATCTGTTCCTTGTGATGGCGGTTTCCATCCTGTTCTTTGCGGCCGTTGGCTGGAATGCAAACTTCCTCGTGCGCCTTGCATCCCGCATCATCTTCCTGCCGCTTGTGGCCGGAATTTCGTATGAAGTGCTGCGTTTTGCCGCGAAGCACGACAACCTGCTTACGCGCATCATCCGCGCGCCGGGCATGGGGCTGCAATACATCACTACCAAGGAACCCACGCCGGATATGCTTGAGGTGGCGATCACCGCGTTTGAACTTGCGATGGACCCGGAGGGCTTCGCCACAAAGCAGGCCGCGGCGGAAACGAAAGAAGGCGAGACGGCCGCCGTGGAGACGGCCGCCGTGGAAACGGCCGCCGGACAGACGGAGGATGCAAAGGCGAGTGACTGAACAAACATGCAAAACCATACGCGAGGCGCTGCGCGCGGCACAAGCCGCGCTCGCGCCCGTTGCCGGGGAAGAAGCCGCACGGGAAGCGCGGCTTTTTTTCTGCCATGCGCTTGGATGGGATATGGCGCGCCTGCTTTCGCGCCAAACCGACATATTTCCCGGGGAATATGAAAAAATGCTCGGAGAAATGCTTGCGCGGCGGCTTGCGGGCGAACCGCTGCAATATATTCTGGGCGAATGGGAACTGATGGGTCTGCCGTTTCGCGTGGATGCGCGGGCGCTCATTCCCCGGCAGGATACGGAAATGCTTGTGGAGGCCGCGCTCGGCCTCATAAAGGAGCGCGGATATCGCACGGTGCTGGATCTTTGCTGCGGCACGGGCTGCATCGGCATCAGCCTTGCGGCGCTTTCCGGCGCGGCGGTTACGCTTGCGGACATCAGCGCGGATGCGCTTGCCCTTGCGCGGGAAAACGCGGAGAAAAACGGCGTTTGTGCCCGCATGACGGAAACGAATCTGTTTTCAAATATAAAGCGAAGCTTTGATCTTATCGCCTGCAATCCCCCGTATCTTTCCGATGCGGACATGGCGGCGCTTCAGCGGGAAGTGCGCTTTGAGCCTGCTCTCGCGCTCTATGGCGGAGCGGATGGCCTCGATTTTTACCGCCGCATCCGCACGGAGTATGCGGCGCACCTCAACCCCGGGGGAGCGTTGCTGCTGGAGGTCGGTTTCGGGCAGGCGGCTGCAGTGTGCGCCCTGTTCGGGGAAAACGCTTATGCGCTGCGCGATCTCTGCGGCGTGGAACGGGTGGTGGCCGTATGCTGAGGCGCCTGCTTACGCCCGGTGCGCTGCTCGCCTGCCTGCTGCTGTGCGGATGTGCTGCGGAAACGCTCGCGCCCCTCACGATCACGCCTGCACCGGCGGATTCCGTACCTCTGCCGCCTCCGGAAAGGACCCGAATGCCTGCGGAAACGCCTGCGCCGGAACCTTCGCCTTCTCCCACGCCTTCGCCCGCGCCGCAGACGGCGACGATTGGCTTTCTGGGCGACATCCTCATCATGCAGACGCAGGTGCAAAACGCGAAGCAGGCGGATGGAACGTATGATTTTTCCGGCAGCTTTGCGCCGATGGAGGCGCTGTTTGCGGAAACGGGTGCGGTATGCGTCAACTTTGAAGGGGCGATGGCCGGGGCGGAGGCGGGCTATTCCGAGCCGCGGCCAACCGCGCCGCCGCCTACGGAGGCCGACCCGACGCCGAAACAGCCATACCAGACCTTTAACGCGCCGGATGCGCTTGCACAAGCGCTTGCGGCAGCGGGTGTTGACCTTGTCTCCACCGCGAACAACCACTGCCTGGATCGCGGTTACGACGGGCTTCTGCGCACGGCGGAGACGCTGCGCGCGGCGGGGCTCTTGCAAAGCGGGGTGTATCGCTCCGAAGAGGATCGTTTCACCCCGCGCATCCTTGCGGTGAACGGCATCCGCATCGGCGTTGTTTCGGCGACGGAGAGCGTCAACCGCAACGATGCGCTGATCCCTTCAGAAAGCCGGGGCTTCGCCGTTTCCCGCCTTTCCGGAGAGGAACAGCTTGCGCGAGAGATCGCATCTTGCAGGGAAGCGGGCGCGGAGTTTATAATAGCGTTTGTACACTGGGGCGTGGAATTTGAGGCGGAAGCGAACAGCCGCCAGAAAAAAACGGCGCGCTGGCTCGTGTCCGCGGGGGCGGATGCGGTTGTGGGTTCGCACCCGCATGTAGTGCAGCCGGTTGAATGGATTGAGGCGGAGCGCGGCGGTGAGCTCATGCGCGCGCCGGTTCTCTATTCGTTGGGAAACTTCGTTTCCAATATGTCCAAGCCGGATACGGAATACGGCATGTTTGCGCGCCTTCGCCTGCTGCGCGGCGCGGACGGCGCGGTTTCCTGCACGGCGGTGGAATATTTGCCCGTGCTTTGCCTCCGGCAGAAACTTGCGGATGGCAGGACGCTGCACCAGGCGGTGCCGTGCTATGCGGATGCATCGTTGTCAAAGGCGGCCGTGCCGCTTGATGCGGACGCACGGGAAAAAATAGAAGCGTGCTATGCGTACGTTGCAGATGCCGTGGGTACGGATGCGGCAAATCTGATGGAATGGAGCGAAGCCGATGCTCAATAAGCTCAAAAGCCTGAAAAACCGATATGAGGAGCTTTCCGCGCTGCTTGCACAGCCGGAGACGATGAACGACCAAAAACGATACCGGGAGCTCGCGCGGGAACATGCGCAGCTTTCGGAGATCGTTGCAGCCTATGACCGCTATACCGCCACCGTGCAGGAGCTTGCGGATTGCCGTGCCATGCTTTCCGAGCAGCACGACGCAGAGATGCGCGAGCTGATCCATGCGGAGCTTACGGCGCTTGAGGAAGCGGAAACAAAGCTTGTGGAGGAGCTGAAGTTCATGCTGCTCCCGCGCGACCCGAACGACGAACGCAGCGTCATCATCGAAATCCGCGCGGGCACGGGCGGGGATGAAGCGGCGCTTTTCGGCGCCGACCTTCTTCGGATGTACCAGCGCTACGCGGAACGCCACGGCTTTAAAGCCGAATTCCTGAATGAGAACATGACGGAGATGGGCGGCGTGAAGGAAGTCGTGGTTTCGCTCTCCGGGCGCGGGGCCTATTCGCGCATGAAGTTTGAAAGCGGCGTACACCGCGTGCAGCGCGTGCCGGAGACGGAATCGCAGGGGCGCATTCACACAAGCGCCGCAACGGTTGCCGTTCTCCCGGAAGCGGACGATGTGGAGGTGGAGATCAACCCGAACGACCTTCAGATCGACACCTACCGCAGCGGCGGCGCAGGCGGCCAGCACGTGAACAAAACGGAAAGCGCCATCCGCATCACCCACCTGCCGACCGGGCTTGTGGTGCAATGCCAGGATGAGCGCAGCCAACACAAGAACAAGGACAAGGCGATGCGCGTGCTCAAAAGCCGCCTGTTGGAGCTTTACCAGAGCCAGGCGGCGGAGGCCGAGGCCACGAACCGCAAGAGCCAGGTCGGCTCCGGCGACCGCAGCGAGCGCATCCGCACCTACAATTTTCCGCAGAACCGTGTGACCGACCACCGCATCGGCCTTACGCTGTATAAGCTTGAGGCTTTCATGGATGGCGACATGGATGAGCTGATCGACGCGCTGATCCTTGCCGAGCGCACGGTGCAGCTGTCCGGGGAAACGGCGGAGCATTGACGATGGGCAATTGCCCATTGCGGATTTTTCCGCAGGCGGAGCGCCAGAAAGAAGGAATCCCATGCAAACGCAATTTGCAAACGCGGTAACGCAAAAGGAAAACGGCACGCGCCTTGGCGGGAGCATTCTGCGCGCGGGCGGCCTTGTTGCGTTCCCGACGGAGACCGTTTACGGCCTCGGTGCGAACGGGCTGGACGGCGATGCCGTCCGCCGCATTTTTGAAGCCAAGGGCAGGCCGGGCGACAACCCGCTCATCCTGCATGTGGCGAAAAAGAACGATGTGAAGCAGCTTTGGACGCGCATCCCGGATGCTGCGCGCACATTGATGGATGCATTTTGGCCCGGGCCGCTTACGCTCATTTTCAACTGCTCCTCCGCTGTGCCGGACGAGGTTACCGCCGGGCTTGAGACCGTTGCCGTCCGTATGCCGGACAATAAAACGGCGCTTGCGCTCATCCGCGAGGCAGGCGTGCCGGTGGCCGCGCCGAGCGCCAACACCTCCGGCAAACCAAGCCCAACGACGGCGGAGCATGTGCGGCATGACATGGAGGGAAAGATCGACCTCATCATCGACGGCGGGCCATGCCGCTTCGGCGTGGAATCCACGGTGCTTTCGCTTGTGGGAAAGCCGACCATCCTGCGCCCGGGCGCGGTTACAAAGGAGATGCTGGAGGCTGTGGCCGGCCCGGTGGCGCTTGCGCCGTCCATCCTTGCGCCGCTCAAGGCGGGGGAGACTGCCGCATCCCCCGGCATGAAGTACCGCCACTATGCTCCGGATGCGGAGGTGCTTGTGGCCGAAGGCGCGCCGCGGCAGGCTGCTTCCCGCATTGCCCGGGCGTATGATGCGCGTGCAATGCGGGGGGAACGCTGCATTATTTTTGCTACGGAGCAAACGCGGGCGCTTTACAGCGGCCGACAATATGTTATAATAGGCGACAGGAATGAACCGGCGACGCTCTGCGCAAACCTGTTTGCACAGCTTCGCGCCCATTCGGACGATGTGGATGTCATCTTTGCCGAGGCGCTGCCGGAACAGGGCGAAGGCCTTGCCTACATGAACCGCCTGCTGCGCGCAGCCGGCTTCCATGTGCTTTCCGAATGAATCCCGCGCAACGAAGGAGAAATGAAATGAAGATCGCAATCGGATCGGATCACGGCGGTTACGCCCTGAAAATGGAACTTATCCCCGTCATCGAAAAGCTCGGCTTCGAGGTGGCGGATTTTGGCTGCCCGGATGAAAAAAGCGTGGATTATCCCGACGTGGCCTTTCCCGTGGCCGAAGCCGTGGCGAATGGTGAATATGCGCGCGGCATCGTCGTATGCGGCACGGGCATCGGCGTTTCCATCTGCGCGAACAAGGTGCGCGGCATCCGCTGCGCGCTCTGCACGGATGAAACCATGGCTCGCCTGACCCGCGAACATAACGATTCCAACATGCTGGCGCTCGGCGGCCGCATCGTTGGCACGGAACTTGCAAAGGCCATCGTATCTACGTGGCTTACGACGGAATTTTCCAAGGGAACCCGCCATATCGGCCGCATTGGCAAAATCGAAAAATACGAGGCGTGAGCCTCATTTTTTATGTCTTCAGTAAAACCATGCGTGCATCTGCGCTGTGAATACGAAAGGAGTTTTTTATGAGTAAACTGACGGTGATCGATCACCCGCTCGTGCAGCACAAGCTTTCCCATCTCAGGGACAAGAAGACGGGCTCCAAGGAATTCCGGGAGCTCGTGGAGGAAATCGCAATGCTTCTGACTTACGAGGCAACGCGCGATTTGCCGCTTGAGGAAACCATGGTGGAAACGCCGGTGGCAATGGCAAAGACCTACACCCTTGCGGGCCGCAAACTCGGCATCGTGCCGATTCTGCGCGCTGGCCTTGGCATGGTGGATGGCATGCTGAGCCTCATTCCGGCGGCCAAAGTGGGCCACATCGGCCTGTACCGAGACCCCACAACGCTCAATCCCGTGGATTATTACAGCAAACTGCCGCCGGATGTGAGCGAGCGGGATATCATCATCGTGGATCCGATGCTGGCGACGGGCGGATCCGCGGTGGAGGGCATCAACGTTGTGAAACGCGCGGGCTGCAAGCGCGTGAAGCTCGTGTGCCTCATCGCTGCGCCGGAGGGCGTGAAGGCCGTGCAGGGGGCGCACCCGGATGTTGACATTTATGTTGCGCATGTGGACGATTACCTCAACGACCATGGGTATATCGTTCCCGGCCTCGGCGATGCGGGCGACAGGCTGTTCGGCACGAAATAAGCTTTTGCATAACCTTGCAGGAATAAGCGCGAAAAAGAGGGTGGAGCCTTTGCTCCGCCCTGCGTTTTTTTGAACGATTAATATATTTTTTTCACAAAGGCGACAAAATAATAACATAGAAACATAGGCTAAAATCCTTGCCTTTTTTGGTAGGGTGAGGATATAATACTGATAATTGGATTTTTCGGCGGTTGCGGAAAATCCACCGTATGGCGAGCTTTGCCATGTGGAAAAGATAAACGCATTTTATGCGTATCAATTCGACTGATTGGGAGGAGGTGTTGCGGTTTGGCATCCATGATCGAAAGGGTGGCCGCGACGGAGGCCGAAGCCGCCAGGATCGTGCGTGAGGCAACCGAAAGGGCGCGCACGGTTGTGGCAGAAGCAGAGCAGAAGGCAGGGGAAGCGGCGGCGCTTGCCCGGGAGAATGCCCGGGAAACGCTGCGGTCCCGCGCGGAGGCCGACCGGCAGGAGGGTGAAGCGCGCATGCAGCGCATCCGTGAGGAAGGCGCGGCGGCGGCGGAAGCATCCTGCAAGGCGGCAAGGGCGCGCATCCCGGATGCGGCGGCATATATTCTCAGCGAGGTAACAAAATGATCGTACCAATGAAACGGCTGATGCTCGTTGCGCTCAAAGCGGATGAGGAAGCCATTCTTCAGGCGCTCCAGCGCACCGGGACGGTCGAGGTGATCTCGCAGGCGGACGTTTCCGACGAAAAAACGGGGGACGAGCAACTTTTCTCGCAGGTGCAGCGCTTTGAAAGCGCCGCACAGCTGCTCAAGCGGTATGGCGAAAAGCCGCCCATGGGCCCGAAGCCCGAGATGAGCGCGGAGGAGCTTTTTGCGTCCATGCCGGAATCGGTGGCGCTCATGGAACGCACGGAGGAGCTGGACAAGACGCTCGCCGCCGCGCGCTCGGAGATTGAAAAAAAAGAAACGCTGATCGAAACGCTGCTCCCCTGGGAACGGCTTGACGCGCGCATCGAGGATATCCATGCAACGCGCAGCGTCCGTTATGCCGTGGGCTTTTTGCCCCTTTGTGCGGTGGAACAGGTGGAAGCGGCGGGCTTTGCCGTGGAAGCGTTCCCCGGCGCGCGGGAGACGGCGGTGCTTGTGGCCTCTGCCGCTTCCGAATACGATGAAATGCAGCGCGCGCTGAAGGAGCTGGACTTTGCGGAATTCAACTTCCCTGCCATGAAGGGCACGCCGCGCATGAACATCCGCGCGCTGGAAACCGAAATTGCGTCCCTGCGCGAAACGGAAGCGCAAACCGTGAACGCACTTGAGACCGTGGCCAAGCAGCGCACGCTGCTGCTCGAGGGCTTGGATGCAACCTCCATTGAACGCGATCGCGCACGCTCTGCGGCAGCGGTTGAAAAAACGACCTCGGCATTTATTCTCGAAGGCTGGGTGCGCGCGGACGAGGAAGAAAAAGCGCAGAAGGCTGTCGCAGGCGCGGCAGAGGTGTTCAGCTTTGAAACGCGCGAGCCGCTCGAGGAGGAAGCGCCGCCTTCCGCAATGAAAAATAAAAAGCTTGTGGAGCCGTTTGAATCCATCGTCACGATGTATGCATATCCATCCTACCGCGGCGTGGATGCAACGGCTGTGATGGCGCCGTTCTATTTCCTGTTCTTCGGCATGATGCTTTCCGATTCCGGATACGGCCTTGCGCTGTTCATCGGCGGGCTCCTGTTCTCGAAGTACATGAAGCCGCAGGTCGGCATGGCGAAGCTTGCCCGCGTGATTACCTACGGCGGGCTGTCCGCGCTGATCTGCGGCCCGTTCATTGGCACGTTCTTCGGCATGAACTGGAACGACATCTTCCACACGGATATTTTCCCGCTCCTGTTCGACCCGATGGTGGACGTTATGCCCATGATGCTTTTAAGCTGCGGGCTCGGCCTTGTACACATGTTCACCGGCATTGTTGTGAAGATGTATATGTGCTTCCGCGACGGCGACCCGCAAAGCGCGATCTTCGATCAGCTTTCGTGGATTCTGCTGCTTACTGGGCTCATCCTGCTCTTCGCGGCGCCGGCGCTTAAAACGGTGGCGCTCGTGCTCACCGCCCTGGGCGGCGGCATGCTGCTGCTGTTCTCCGGCCGCTCGAAGAAAAATCCCATCATGCGCATCGGCTCCGGCCTCGGCGCGCTGTACAACATCACCGGTTACCTTTCGGACATCCTGTCCTATGTGCGTATTTTCGCGCTCGGCCTCGTTTCAGGCGCGATGGGCATGGTGTTCAACCTCATCGGCGGCATGGTGTATGATGCGTTCGGCGGGCTTGGCATCGTCGGCGCGATCCTCGGCTGCATCCTCGCGGGCGCGGTGCTCCTTGTGCTCCATGTGTTCAGCCTGTTCATCAACACGCTTGGCGCTTACGCGCACTGCGCGAGGCTCCAGTTCATTGAATTTTTCGGCAAGTTTTATGAGGCGGACGGCAGGGCATTCAAGCCCCTTCGCTTCAACACGCGCAATGTGATCCTGCGTGACAAGTGATCCGGAAGCCGGATCCTGCACATAGCAACAAAAACCTTTTACGATTAAACTCAGGAGGAATTTTCAAATGCCAACCGAATCTCAGAGCATCTTCGCATCCCTTACCCCGAACGATTGGGGCATCATCTTCACCATGTTGGGCGTTGCATTCGCCGCGGTTCTTGCGGGCATCGGTTCCGCCATCGGCGTAGGAAAAGCCGGCCAGGCGGCCGCGGGCGTCGTTGCAGAGCAGCCCGATCGCTTCGGTAACTGCATGGTTCTTCAGCTGCTCCCGGGTTCTCAGGGCATCTACGGCTTTGCCGTAGCGATTCTGATCCTCATCTTCTCCGGCGTGCTTGGCGGCGACACCTCGGCGCTTACGCTTGAAAAGGGCCTTTCCTACTTTGCTGCAAGCCTGCCCATCGCGTTTGGCGGCCTTCTTTCCGCGCTGCATCAGGCGAAGGTTGCGGTCAGCGGCATCCACATGCTCGCAAAGCGCCCGGACGGCTTCGGCAACGCGATGATGTTCACCCTTATGGTGGAAACGTACGCCCTGCTTTCGCTCATCATCTCCGTGTTCCTCGTGCTGTTCGCGTAATGCGGGAGGCAGCTGATGGCAAACGGGATCAACAACGCGGATAAGCTGCTCGCGCGCATCCTGGACGATGCGCGCGGCGAAGCCGCGAAAATCGAAGCTGCGGCTTCGGCGCAGGCCGAGGAGATCCGCGCGCGCGCAGAGCGGGAAGCCGCGGCGCTCGCTGCGGAGACCGAGGCGCGTGCAAAGGCCGCGCATGCTGAGGCCATTGAGCACGCTGAAACCGCTGCGCAGCTTGAAGCGCGCAAGCAGGCGCTTGCGTCCCGCCGCATGGTGCTGGACGAAGCGTTTGCCGCCGCGTTGAAAGAACTTTGCGCTATGACGGGCGAAGCGCGCGCGGCGCTGCTTAGCTCCATTGCCGCAGAGGAAGCGGATGGCGGGGAAACGCTCCGCCCCGCAAAGGCGGATGAAGCAGGCATTGAAGCTGTGCTGCAAAAGGTGAACGCAACGCTTGCGCAGAACGGCCGTGCGGCGCTTGCGCTCGGGCCTGTGGACGAATCCATCGCAGGCGGGTTTACGCTTGTCGGCGGCGGATATGAAAAGGACTGCTCCTTTGAGGCGATGCTGCGCGAAGCGCGCGACCGGCTTGAAGGCGGCGTGGCGAAGCGGCTGTTCGGCTGATTCGCCCGGAAAGTAGGGTGAAACATGGCACAAGATAACGCACTGTATGCCGTTGCGCGCATCCGCTGCCACGAGAATAGCCTCATCGGACGCGAGCGCATGGCACGCATGATCGCGGGCACGGCGGAGGAAGCGATGCAGGTGCTCACGGGCGCGGGCTATGGCGGCGCTGCCGCAGCCGAAGGCACGGCAGACGTTGAAGCGCTCATCGCGGCTGAACTGGCGCGTACCGATGCGCTGGTGCGGGAAGTCTCGCCGGACCCCGCGCTGACGGAGCTGTTTCTGATGCAGGCGGACGTGCATAACCTGAAGGCGCTTTACAAGCTGCGCCTCCTGGGCGGCGGAGACGCCGGCCAGGCTTTGATGCAGGGCGGCGCGTTTGAGCCCGCTGCACTCGCGCGCATGGTGCGCGAATCGGATTACGAACCCCTTCCTGCCCCTCTTGCGGAGGCGCTCCGGGGGCTTGACGAAGCGTTTTCCCATGAAGCGGCTGACCCCGTTCGTGTGAGCACGGCGCTTGACGGCGCGTATTTCCGCATGGGGTATGCAAGCAAGAGCGCTTTTGCGGTGGAATATTTCAAGGCGCGGGCGGATTTTGAAAATGCGCTTGTGCTGCTGCGCCTTACAAACATGGGCGCGGCAGAGGAACGGCTCGCGCAGGCGCTGCTTCCTGCCGGCAACATCCCGGAAGCGGAGTTTTTGAGGGCTGTGGGGCTTCCCGCCGAGCAGTGGGGCAAGGAGCTTATGCAGGGCCCCGCGGGCGAGGTTCTGCGCAAGGCAGTGGAAGATGCGCAGCAGAGCGGCCCTCAGGCCGTGGAGCGCGCGCGGGATAATTACCTGATCCGCCTTGCAGAACGCGGCAGGTTTGATCAGGATACCGTTGCGCCCATCGTGGGGTATCTCCTTGCCCGCGAGCAGGAAGCGCGCTGCATCCGCCTCATTCTGACGGCAAAGCGCAACGGCCTGCCCGAATCCATCATCACAGAAAGGATGCGCGTGCTTTATGGCGAATAAACAGGCTGAAATCGCCATGATCGGCGACCGTGACAGCGTGCTTCTGGCGAAGGCCGCAGGGCTTGCCGTGTTCGATGAAACGGATGCGGAGAAAGCGTCGAAGCTCATTCACCGCCTGGCGCGGGAAGGCTGCAAGGTGATTTTCCTTACGGAACCCGTTTATGCCGCATGCGGCGAGGCGGTTTCCAAATACCGGTATGAATCGTTCCCGGCCATCATCCCGATCCCGGATTCCAAGGGAAGTTCGGGCGTTGCGATGGCACAGATCAAGTCCAATGTCGAGAAGGCGATCGGCGCGGACATTCTATTTTCGGAGGAGTAATATGGCAGAGAAAGGTACGATCGTTAAGGTGTCCGGCCCCCTGATCGTCGCAAACGGCATGGCGGACGTGCAGATGTACGACGTGGTGCGCGTTTCGGAAAAGAAGCTCATCGGCGAAGTGATCGAGCTGCGCGGCGACCGCGCATCCATTCAGGTTTATGAAGAAACCGGCGGCATCGGCCCCGGCGAGCCTGTGGAATCCACCGGCGCGCCGCTTTCCGTGGAGCTTGCGCCGGGCCTCATCGAATCCATTTACGATGGCATTCAGCGGCCGCTGAACGTCATCCGCCGGCAGGCGGGCGACCGCATCACCCGCGGCATCGTGGTGGATTCGCTCGACCATGAGCGCCTTTGGGCGTTCAAGCCCGTGGCAAAGGTGGGGGACGAGCTCGTTCCCGGCGACATCCTCGGCACCGTGCAGGAGACCGAGGCCGTTGAGCACCGCGTGATGGTGCCTTACGGCGTTTCCGGCAAGCTGACGTGGATCTTTGAGGGCGAAGCGAACATCGTAACGCCCATTGCCCGCATCGCGGGAAAAGACGGCGAGGTGGAAGTGCCCATGCTTCAGAAGTGGCCCGTCCGCCGCGGCCGCCCTTACAAGCAAAAGCTCGCGCCGACCGAGCCGATGATCACCGGCCAGCGCGTCATCGATACGCTCTTCCCCGTCGCCAAGGGCGGCGTGGCAGCGGTTCCCGGCCCATTCGGCAGCGGCAAGACGGTCGTGCAGCATCAGCTTGCAAAGTGGGCGGATGCGGACATCATCGTTTACGTTGGCTGCGGCGAGCGCGGCAACGAAATGACGGACGTTCTGATGGAGTTCCCGGAGCTCAAAGACCCGCGCACCGGCCTTTCCCTCATGAAGCGCACGGTGCTCATCGCCAACACCTCCGATATGCCCGTTGCGGCGCGCGAGGCTTCCATCTACACCGGCATCACCATTGCGGAATACTTCCGCGATATGGGCTACAAGGTCGCCATCATGGCGGATTCCACTTCCCGTTGGGCGGAGGCGCTGCGCGAAATGTCCGGCCGCTTGGAAGAAATGCCCGGTGAAGAGGGCTACCCGGCCTATCTGGGCAGCCGCCTTGCCGAGTTCTATGAGCGCGCGGGCGTTGTCGTCGCGCTCGGCTCCGAAGGGCGCACCGGCGCGGTCACGGCCATCGGCGCGGTATCCCCTCCGGGCGGCGATATCTCCGAGCCTGTTTCGCAGGCCACGCTGCGCACCGTGAAGGTGTTCTGGGGCCTTTCGAGCAAGCTTGCATACGCGCGCCATTTCCCTGCAATCGACTGGCTGCAGAGCTATTCCCTGTATCTCGACCGGCTGGAAGGCTGGTTCAACGAGAACGTGAGCGAGGATTGGACGCAGATGGTGCAGGCGACTATGAACATCCTGCAGGAGGAGAGCGAGCTTGAAGAGATCGTCCGCCTTGTCGGCATCGACGCGCTGTCCTTCCGCGACAGGCTGACGCTTGAGGCTGCGCGCTCCATCCGCGAGGACTATCTCCACCAGAACGCGTTCCACGAGGTGGATACCTATACTTCGCCGAAGAAGCAGCATATGCTGCTCAAACTGATCCTGACTTATTACAACAAGGGCGTTGAGGCGCTTGAGGCGGATGCATCGTTTGCAAAGCTTGCCGCGCTGCCCGCGCGTGAGGCGATCGGCCGCTTTAAGTATGTGCCGGAAGCCGAGTGCGAGCCGCGTTATGAGGCGACCATGAACGAGCTTGCCGCCGAGATCCGCATGCTGACCGAGGGAGGAAACGAGGATGCGTAAGGAATACCGTACGATTCAGGAAGTCGCGGGCCCGCTGATGATGGTGGAGCACGTCGAAGGCGTTAAGTACGACGAGCTGGTCGAGATCGAGCAGAAGAACGGCGAGATCCGCCACGGCCGCGTGCTGGAGGTCAACGGCGACCGCGCGCTCCTGCAGCTCTTTGAAGGTTCGCAGGGCCTTAAAATCTCCAATTCCAAGGCGCGTTTCCTTGGCCGCTCCATCGAGCTGGCCGTGGCGCCCGATATGCTCGGCCGCGTGTTCGACGGCATGGGCCGCCCGAAGGACGACGGCCCCGCGCTGATTCCCGAAAAGCGCCTTGACATCAACGGCAACCCGATGAACCCCGCAGCGCGCGACTATCCTTCCGAGTTCATTCAGACGGGCATTTCCGCCATCGACGGCCTGAACACGCTCGTGCGCGGTCAGAAGCTGCCCGTGTTCTCCGGCTCCGGCCTGCCGCACGCCCAGCTTGCCGCACAGATCGCGCGTCAGGCGCGCGTGCGCGGCAAGGACGAAAGCTTTGCCGTTGTGTTCGCCGCGGTCGGCATCACGTTTGAAGAGGCGGATTTCTTCATCAACGATTTCCGCGCCACCGGCGCGATCGACCGCACGGTCACATTCGTAAACCTTGCAAACGATCCTGCGATCGAGCGTATCGCAACGCCGCGCATGGCCATTACGGCTGCGGAGTATCTTGCCTACGAACTCGGCATGCACGTGCTCGTCATCATTACGGACATCACCAACTATGCCGAAGCGCTGCGCGAGGTTTCCGCCGCGCGCAAGGAAGTTCCCGGCCGCCGCGGTTACCCGGGCTACCTCTACACCGACCTTGCGACGATGTATGAGCGCGCGGGCCGCATCCGGGACAACAGCGGTTCCATCACGATGATCCCGATCCTTTCCATGCCGGAGGACGACATTACCCACCCCATCCCGGACCTCACCGGCTACATCACCGAAGGGCAGATCATCCTTTCGCGCGAACTGCACCGCAAGGGCGTTACGCCGCCGATCAACGTGCTTCCTTCCCTTTCCCGCTTGAAGGATAAGGGCATCGGCCGCGGAAAGACACGCGAGGATCATGCGGATACAATGAACCAGCTCTTTGCCGCATATTCCCGCGGTAAGGATGCGAAAGAGCTTGCCGTCATTCTGGGCGACGCGGCGCTTTCCGACACGGATAAGCTTTACGCAAAATTTGCGGACGCATTTGAATCGGAATATGTTTCGCAGGGCTATTATACGAACCGCTCCATTGAAGAAACGCTGGACATTGGCTGGAAGCTACTTTCCATCCTGCCACGCGCAGAACTCAAACGTATCCGTGACGAATACCTTGACAAGTATCTGCCCAAGGCGGATGCGGAAGCGTAACCCTTGACGGACTCGATGCCGCATAAAGCGGCGGAACTGGAGGAGCTATGGCAGCTTTAAATGTAAAGCCAACGCGGATGGAGCTTTCCAACCTCAAAAAGAAGCGGAAAGTGGCTGTTCGCGGGCATAAGCTGATGAAGGATAAGCGGGATGAAATGGTGCGCCGCTTCATCGTGTATGTGCGGCGCAACCGCACGCTGCGCGAGGAGGTGGAACAGAAGCTTGCATCCGCCATGCAGGGCTTTGTGCTGGCGCGCGCTTCCATGCGCGCGGAAGCCGTGGAGGAAGCGCTTTGCTACCCCGCCCGTCCTGCGGAGATCAAGGTTTCGGCGCAGCACGTGCTGTCGGTTGTGGTTCCCAAGCTGGAACTGGCTTCAGTGGGCAAGGTTGAACTGCCGTACGGCATTGTGGGCACCAGCGCGGAGCTTGACGCTGCCGTACAGGCGTTTGCGGAGCTGCTGCCGCTTTTGATCGAGCTTGCGGAGGTGGAAAAGACCTGCAACCGCCTTGCGGATGAGATCGAAAAAACGCGGCGCCGCGTCAACGCGCTTGAATATGTGATGATCCCGCAGTTTGACGAAGCCATCCGCACCATCAAGATGAAGCTTGACGAAAACGAGCGCGGCAATTTGACCCGCCTGATGAAAACCAAGGAAATGCTTGCGCAGAAGGAATAACTGCGCTGAAAACAACAGCTTGCCGCCCCCAAACGCCGTTTGAGGGCGGCGCTTTGCATGAAATGCACGGGCAGGGGCCATGCTAAGCTTAAATCCGCTTCTTATACTGAAAGGAGTTGCGCATCAATGGAAGGATCCAACCGTACATTGCTGAAGGTAATCAGCATATTGTTTCTCATTTTCGGCGTGTTTTCCGTAATTACCGCAGTAGCCGGCATCATCGGGGGCGGCTTGCTTGCGGCGGCGGGCGCTCCGGGGGCGGGCATACTTGCGGCCCTTGCCGTCATCATTGGTTGCCTTGGCGGTATTTTGGAATTTATTGCGGGAATAAAAGGCTTGCAAAACAAATTGGCGCAGTGCCGCACGCTTGGCATGATCCTTCTGGTTCTGGCTGTGCTGGGTTTGATTTTCAGCGGATTCCGGTTTACGTGGAGCAATGTTACCGCAATTGTACTGCCGATCCTTTATCTGCTGGGCGCAAAAAAGCAGGACTGAGAAAAACTGGGCGGTATCATCGGCTGACAAGAGGCCGCGCACCGCAACCCGACAGGGTTGCGGTTTCTGCATTTTGCGGCGGCGGGCGTAGCGGCACTATGGCAAGCGGCTGCAGCAATGCTGCGGGAAATGCGTGCCCGTAAAACCGTATGTGCCCATGTCAACGGATGCAAAAAACGAATCATCTCATTAGTTCTAATGGGGTGATTTTTTGGTTAAAATGGGGGAACGCGGTTGCATTTTGGGAATGAATGCATCAAAATGAATGTAGCCTTAATCATGTGACAGGCAGGGGGGAAGGCTATGGCAGAGTGGATCAGGCGCTTGGGTGCAAGGCGGAACGCACCGCGTGAAACGGTGCCGGAATGCATGGAGGCAGGCGAAGCGGCTCGGCGTGGCCTATTTCACGCCGAACACGCACACCAATGCCATATATACCGCAAGCTGCAGGTCAACTCGCGCGCACAGCTGATTTTGGCGTATCACCGAATCGTAAGGCATGAAACCGAATCGTAAGGCATGAAACCGAATCATAAGGCATGAATAAGAGAATCGGTAAAATCACATCAGTTAAGGGGGGAATTCTTATGTTGAAAATGAAACGGATTTTTGTTGCGATGCTTTGCCTGCTCCTTGCGCTTCCGCTGTGTACGGCCTGCGGCAATGCAAGTCAGAGGACGCTTGTGGGCGTATGGGAGCTGACGGATGGCGAGGATACGGGCTACGGCTTTGGTCTGAAGTTCAACAAGGATGGAACAATGTATTATGGCTTGAGCAGTACCGACATGGAAGGAAACGGGGCCATGAACGACGAGGAATGGGAGGCCCTCTTTGAAGGCTTGGGCATGCTCTATACCATCAGCTATAAAGCGAAGAGCGATACCGAGATGGACATTACCATCAAAGTGCGAGATGGCCTCGGCGGCAAGGAAAGCACGGTTGTCGAATACCAGCTTGATGGGGATACGCTTATGTTTGACGGTGCCACCTACAGGCGCGTGGCGGAAAAATAAGCGCAAATTGCAAGGGGGATGCATGGTCAGCGGCCAGCAGCGCATACAGCCGGCCGGCTTTTGCATTAAAATCAGCCAAAAACATCGCAGCGCTTTGTGCATGCGTAATATTCAGCGCCATTTATCCTGTTAATAAATTTAATAATGAATGCCAACATAAGTCAAGCAATGAATAGAGATATATCATATATTTGCTACAGATTCCCCCTCGATCAATTCCGCATCCAAGGTCACATGTCGCACACCGGGCGCGCCCGAAAGGCCCAGCGCAAGCAGTGCGGCGCTTTCGCGCGCAATGGCTTCGGCATTCTGGCACATGGTGGTAAGCCGGGGAAGCATATAGCGCGCAAGCGCAATGCCGTCAAACCCCATGATGGAAACGTCCCCCGGGATGGAGCGGCCGTGGTCTGCGAGCGCACGCGCCGCGCCGATGGCCATGATATCCGACATGGCGAACACGGCGGTGCAGCCAAAACCCTGAGAGAGCGCAGCGCCCATGGCCGCATGGGCCGCGGCGAATGAGAAGCCCGCGGGCAGGTAATTCGCCCGGGGAAAGGCAAGGCCGCGCGCTGAAAATGCATCCAACACGCCGCGGAAGCGCAGGGCAATGGGGTTTTCCGCATCCAGCCTGCCGCCGAGCACGGCAATGTTGCGGTGCCCGCGCGCAAGCAGATAATCCGTTGCGGCATATGCGGCGGCGCGGTCGTCCACGCTGACGCTGAATACATTTTTTGCATGCACAGTGCGCGCATCAAGCGTTGCATACACACAGGGGACGTTGGGAAGATCAAGCTGATCCTCGCGCCCGACGACGCTGCCGCCAAGCAGAACGATCCCGCGCACCTTTTTTTCCGCATGGATGGCGCGTGCCGCGGCGGCTTCATCGTCATGTTCGTCAATATAATGCGCAAGAAAACGCAGCCCAAGCGCTTCAATGCGCGGCTGCAAAAGCTCCAGAACAGAGGCGAGGAACATGCTCCCCGCTCCACGCACGATTACGGCCGCTGCATCCGCGCGGCGCTGCTTAAGCTGGCGCGCGTTGCTGTTGGGCGCATAGCCGCATTCCGCGATTATCGCACGCACGCGCTCCTGTGTTGCTTCATTTACCCCCGTGCCGCCGTTTACAACGCGGGAAACCGTGCTGATCCCAACGCCCGCGCGCTTTGCGACATCCCGAATTGTTATGGTTTTCTGCATGACGGTATCTCCTGTGGGAAAATCTATGATAAAGGCAGAGAAAACGGAACATGAAAACGTTTTCAAAAACGATTGTATCATCGCGGCGCGCGCATGTCAAATCCAGAGGCGGCATGCGGTGTTTTTGTGATTTTCGTGCATTTAGCGCTTGCAAAGAGAGCGAAAAGGGGTATAAAATAAATACGTATGCGGGCATCCGCTCACATGCGATTTTTTGAAAGGAGCAAAATTGCGCAATGGACGCAGGCCCTTACCCTAGTACGAAAATCAAATAATGTGGGACGGCTGCGCGATCATTCGGGGCCGCCCCTAAAGGGAGGTACACGGAAATGATCGCAAAGGTTCTTGTGCTTTTGCAGGAGAAGAAGTACGCGCTTGTAAAGCAAGCCGTGTTGGAAATGAACGCTGTGGACATCGCAGAGGTGTTTGCGGAACTCCATGAGCTGGAGGCGCCGCAAACCGCACTCCGCCTGTTCCGGCTTATGCCGAAGGAACTCGCTGCGGAGACGTTTTCCTACATGGAAAGCGATGTGCAGCAGAGCATCATCGAGGCGATCAGCGATAACGAGCTTCGCTTTATTCTGGACGACATGTATATGGACGACTATGTGGACCTCATCGAGGAGATGCCCGCAAACGTCGTCAAGCGGCTGCTCGCGAATTCGAGCGATGAGAACCGCAAGCTCATCAACGAATATCTGCAATACCCTGAGGACTCCGCAGGGAGCATCATGACCAACGAGTACGTCTATTTCAGGCGCAACGTTACGGTGCGTGAAGCGTTCGACATCATCCGAAAGACCGGGGTTGACAAGGAAACCATCTATACCTGCTATGTAATCAGCACCGAGCGCAAGCTCGAGGGCGTAGTAACTGTACGCGAACTCCTGCTCGCCGACCCGAATGCGGCAGTGGATACGATCATGAGCACCAACGTCATCCATGCGCATACACTGGATGACAAGGAGGAGATCGCAAAGCTGTTCTCCCGGTACGATATGCTTTCGCTTCCGGTTGTGGACAAGGAAGAGCGGCTTGTGGGCATCATTACCATCGACGACGCGGTGGACGTTATGCAGGAGGCGAACACCGAGGACTTTGAAATGATGGCCGGTATTGCGCACAGCGACGATACGTATTTGAAAATGCCCGTTGTATCCTTGGCGAAAAACCGTATCATCTGGCTGCTTGTGCTGATGTTTTCCGCAATGATCACCGGCGCCATGCTCGAACATTACGAGGCGGCGATCGCAACGCTGCCGCTCTTGGTTTCGTTCATCCCCATGCTGATGGATACCGGCGGAAACTGTGGCTCACAGGCATCCACGATGATCATCCGCGGCATGGCGCTCGATGAGATTGAGCCTTCCGACTTCCTGCGCGTTTGGTGGAAGGAAATCCGCGTAGCCCTCCTTTGCGGCGGCACGCTTTCCGTCGTTAATTTTGTGCGCATTTACCTGCAATACAATGTGCTTGCGGCAGAGCCGAACCCGGATTGCGTGCGGATCGCGGCGGTGGTAAGCCTTACGCTGATCGCTACGGTATGCATAGCAAAGTCGCTCGGCTGCATCCTGCCGATGCTTGCAAAAAAGCTTAAGCTTGACCCTGCGCTCATGGCGGCGCCGATGATTACAACCGTTACGGACGCATGTTCGATCCTAGTGTTCTTCAGCCTTGCGCTGACGATCCTGCGGGACCGGCTGTGATGGAACCTGCATGGACAACATACGATGGACAATGAATTTAAAGGGATGTAAGGGGGGGGCTTTGCTCGCCCCGCGCATCCTTGCGGTTGTGCTTTGCACCGCGTTTCTTTTGCCGGTTGCGGGCGGCTGCACGGAGGCGCCGCAGCGGTACGAGATGACGTACCTTTCCCTGTTTGATACCGTGGTGACCATCGTGCTGTATGCGGAAGGGGAAACCGAGGCGCAGGAGGCGTTCCGCGCCGTATACGACGACCTTGCCCGGTACGATGCCCTGTTTGACATATACGAGGAGCATGAAGGAACAGCAAACCTTAAAACCGTGAACGACAACGCGGGAAAAGCGCCCGTTGCGGTGGAACCGGAACTCCTTTCCCTGCTTTTATTTGGCAAGGAAGTATACGCCCTGACGGATGGGCGCGTGAACATCGCATTCGGGAGCGTGCTTACGCTTTGGCACGATGCGCGCACGGCGGGCATTGCGGATCCGGATTCTGCAGCCCTGCCCGAACGGGCTGCGCTGGAGCAGGCGGCAGCACACACGGACATCGAAGCGGTGGTTCTGGATGAGGACGCAGGGACGGTCTATCTTGCCGATCCGGAACTGCGGCTGGATGTGGGGGCGATTGGGAAAGGGTTTGCGGCGCAGCTTGCGTGCGACAATGCCCGGGAACGCGGAGTGACAAGCATGCTGCTGAACCTTGGCGGAAACGTGTGCGCACTTGGTACGCGGGCGGACGGCAAACCATGGCGCATTGACGTGCAGGATCCGGACGATGCTTCGGCAGCGCTTGGCACGGTGGAGCTTGTGGATGCATCGCTTGTGACAAGCGGCGGATATCAGCGCTATTATACGGTGGATGACGCAGCATATCATCATATTATCGACCCGGACACCCTGATGCCTGCGGACTATGTGAAAGCAGTGACCGTCACGCATGCGGATTCCGGGCTGGCGGATGCGTTTTCCACAGCGCTGTTCAACCTTCCGTATGAGCAGGGCCGCGCGCTTGCACAGCGCAACGGCGTTTCTGCCGTTTGGGAACTTTATGATGGAAAAATCGAATGGCTTTCCCTTGTGCCGGCAGAATAATTGTGTAAAAATAAATAAGCCTGATAAGAATTCGACAGTGTATTGCGGCACACCCGCGGAAATGATACAATAATTCAATGAAACGGATTGATCTCGTCGTCATCGGCACGGTGTTGGCGCTTGCAGCCATCCTGCTGCTTCTCTTTCGCGCACCTTCCGATGTGGAGGGGTATGCGGTCGTGTATGTGAACGATGAGGAATATGCCCGCTTGCCGCTCGATACACCGGCGACGCTTACCATAGATCAGGGAGATGGCAAGGTGAATGTGGTGGAGATATTCAAAGGCGGCGTGCGGATGCAAAGCGCGAGCTGCCATAATCAACTCTGCGTGCAGCAAGGGGATGTAACACCGCAAAGTGCGGCACATGCGGCGCTGAAAAACTGGATCGTCTGCCTACCAAATGGCGTTTCCATTGAGCTTGTTGCGGAGGACGCGCCATGAGCGCCGGGAAAATCGCGCGTTATGGGCTCCTGACAGGCGTAATGCTCGTGTTGGGTTATGTGGAATCCCTACTGCCGGTCGTGGGCATCCCGGGCATCAAGCTTGGCCTTTCCAACACAGTGCTGCTTTATGCGCTATGCCTGATGGATGCAAAAAGCGCAGTGCTGCTTGCGGTGCTGAAGGTATTGCTTTCCGGTTTTTTGTTCGGTTCGCCGGCAACGATGCTCTACAGCGCGGCGGGGGCGGCTTTGAGCCTCGGCGGGATGATGCTTTTGGCGCGTGTTCCCAACGTGAGCATCATCGGTGTGAGCGTCGCGGGTGCTGCGTTCCATAACATTGGCCAATGCGCGGTGGCTGCGCTTTTTGTACAGGCGCGCGCCGTGCTGGCGTATCTTCCGATCCTTTTGGTTTCTGCCGTTGTGACCGGCTTCGTAACGGGCGTTGCGGCAAAGTATCTATTGCGATATATCAAAAAGAAATGAGGGTTGTTAACAATGAAAAAGGTTCCTGCTTGGGTAATTCTCTGCGTAATCGCGCTTGTTGCGGGCGCCGCGCTCGGCACAACGAACGCGCTGACGAAAGGCCCGATCGCTGAGCAGGCTGCGCGTGCCGCGGAAGCCGCGCGCGCTGCGGTATTGCCGGCGGCTGAGCGCTTTGAGCAGGTTGAGGTTGCCGAGGGCGCGCCCGTGGACAACTGTTATCAGGGTGTGGATGCATCCGGGAACGCTGTGGGCTATGTTGCGCAGGTCACGGTTACCGGCTTTGGCGGCCCCATCGAGGTTACCGTTGGCGTGAATGCGGAAGGTGAACTCACGGGCATCCAGTGCGGCGGATCCGGCTTTTCCGAAACGGCGGGCCTTGGCGCAAAGGTGAAGGAAACCGCTTTTTCCAGCCAGTTTGCCGGCCTTGCAACGCCGGTTGCGCTTGTGAAGGATGGCGGCGAGGTGGATTCCGTAACGGCGGCTTCCATCAGCTCCGGTGCAGTATGCAATGCGGTGAACATCGCAGCGGATTATATCGCAGGGCTTGCATAATCCCATTGGGAAACAACGCAAAATAGAACAGCATGGGCCTGGAGCAGCGCTCCGGGCCCATGTTTATATACTCGGCGGAATCCCTTGTCAGCGGCGGCAAGATACCGTAAAATAACAGTATAAAAAGAAATAGAGCCACATGAAGGGGTAAACAATGAAAAAAACCAATAAGAAGTGGAATTGGAGTAAGATCATTGGCACAATCCTGTTTTTGGTGCTGCTTGGTTCAATCGTATATGTGACGGTGATGATCTTCACTGCGCCATCCACTGTGCCGGAAAACGAACCATATACCAAAGTAAAGACCGATTACTATCTGAGCCTTCTGCAATGTATGCTGGGGCTTGTGGTGATGTTCCTGCCTTCGTTTTTCCAGAAAAAGCTTTCGATTGAAGTACCCAACTATATGCGCTGCATGTACTTTGTCTTTCTGTACTGCGCGATTTACCTGGGTGAAGTGCGGGACTTCTTCTACCTCGTCCCCAACTGGGATATTTATTTGCATACCTTCAGCGGTGCAATGCTGGGTGCGCTCGGCTTCTCACTGGTGTCGATCCTCAATGAAGAAAAGAGCGTACCAATGCAGCTTTCGCCGGGCTTTGTGGCGTTTTTTGCATTCTGCTTTGCCTTGGCCTGCGGAGCGGTTTGGGAGATCTATGAATTTGTGGTGGATGGAATGCTCGGCATGAACATGCAGAAGTTTGCCACGGATCAGGGTGTGCAGTTCGTTGGGCATGAAGCGATCCGCGATACCATGGAGGATTTGATGGTGGATGCGGCGGGCGCACTTGTGATCTGCCTGATCGGCGCGCTGTTCTTACGCAGGAAAAAACGGGAGAAGGAGAAAAACCTGCCGGAAGGAAACGCATAAAACACGCGCGCCTTGGGCGTGGAAGGAGAGCGGTTATGGAGATTTCTTACCGGAGGATTGCGGGTGAGGAATTCACGAGAGAGCTGTTCCAAACGTTTGACCGGCTTCAGAAATCGGATCGTGTATGGAAATGGGAGAACGGCAAATGGGCGCTGAAACCGCAAAAGTATGTCAACGACTGGTCGGACGAGGATAAAGCGTTTCTTGTGCCGTATTTTAGGCGAAAGCTGACCGCAGAAGGGGCGCTCGCTTTCGGTGCGTTTCAAAAGGGCAAATTGCTGGGCTTCAGCTTGCTGGAGACACAACCGCTTGGGCCGGAGCGTGCGTATTACAACCTTCTGGAGCTTTTTGTGACAAAAAATGCGCGCCGGCAGGGGATTGGGGCGCACCTCTTTCGGTTGGTCTGTACCGGTGCGGAACAGTTAGGGGCGAAGAGGCTGTACATCTGCGCAAACCCAACCGAAGAAACGGTGGCATTTTACAGGAAAATGGGATGCAGAGATGCAACAGTGCGCATCGCGCGCCTTGTGGAGGATGAGCCGGATGCATACTATTTGGAAGCGGTTCTCCATGAGGCGGAATGAAACCTTCCTTATAATGCAAACCACCAACCATTCTCAACAAATGGCTGGTGGTTTTGATTTTCTATGATGCGCCATTTCCCGGCAGCGCCCGCCGGCTCAATCCGGAGTCCTACAGCGCGCCGGACTCTCCCCGTTTTCATCCAGCGGACAGACGGAATACACTGTCGCAAGCTGTGCCGGATAGGTCTCAAGGATCGTGCCGTCGTATTCGATGCGGATCCCGTCGCCCACCGCTAAGCCGGAAAGGCCGTTTTCCTCCAATGTTTTACCGCCGAGTGTCAGCCGGTCTGCCGAGCGAAGCACAGCCTCCTCGTCCGCAAACGGTTCCACCAGGCACCCGCCGCTTTCATATACTTCTAACACCGTCGCATTGAAAGACGGTTTTCTGGCTTCACCGGAAGGTCCCTCGCTCCCTGCGCAGCCAAACAGGAGCAGCGCCACGCACAGAGAAAGCAGCATGATGAGGGCACGCTTCATAAAAAACCTCCGCATCGTCGTTTCTTATTCAATAAAACGGCGCGGCGGAGGAAAAGGTTGCAGGCCTTTGCCTTATCGCTTTGCGAGCTTCCCCACAAGCGCAAACACACAGAACAGCAGCGCATTAACAGCAACGATGCTCGCTCCTGCGGGCGTTCCCAACGCATAGGAGAGCGTCATGCCCATAAAGAAGCAGAATACGCTGACGATAGCCGAGGTAACGACAACGCCCCGGAACGAGCGGCACACGCGCATGGCGGTAAGCGCAGGGAAGATGATGAGGCCGGAGATGAGCATGGTGCCCATAATACGCATGCCGATGACGATCGTGAGCGCTGTGAGCAGGGCAAGCAGCATGTTGTAACGCGAAACGCGCGTGCCTGTTGCCCGGGCAAAGCTTTCGTCAAACGTGATGGCGAAAATCCGGTTATAAAACACAATGAAAAGCACGAGGACCACAGCGGCAAGGGCGAGAGAAAGATAAACGTCCCCTTCGCTCATGGCAAGGATGCTGCCGAACATATAGCTGTAAACATCCGCGTTGAGCCCGCTTGTGAGCGAGGTTACAAGCACGCCTGCCGCAAGCGCTCCGGAGGAAATCAGCGCAATGGCGCTGTCCCCGCCAAGGCGGCTGTTCTGGCTGATGCGCAGCAGCAGGAAAGCGGCCACGATCACAACCGGGATGGCAACCGCAAGCGGCGCAGCGTTCATCGCCATCGCAATGGAAAGCGCGCCGAAGCCTACGTGGGAAAGCCCGTCGCCGATCATGGAATACCGCTTTAAAACAAGGCTTACGCCAAGAAGCGCCGCGCAAAGCGCCACAAGGCTGCCCACGATGAGCGCCCGCACCAGAAAGGAATAGGAGAAGAGTTCGCCAAACAGCGCAAACATGGGTCATTCCTCCTCCCAAACGCCGAATTGGATGCGCGGATAATCTGCGCAGGCGCAGCGCAAAAAGCGCGCGCCGGTGGGGCTTTTGCGGTAAGCGGCTGCGGTGCCGAAAAACGCCACGCCGCGTTCGGAAAGCTGCAGCACATGTGTTGCATCATGCAGCGCACAACTAACGTCATGCGAAACCATGAGGACGGTGATCCCTTCGTCCCGGTTCAGCCGCTGAATGAGCGCATAAAGATCGTTGGTGGCAATGGGGTCGAGCGCAGCTACGGGCTCATCAAGCAAAAGCAGCTTCGTTGTCGCGCAGAGCGCGCGCGCAAGCAGTACGCGCTGCTGCTGGCCGCCGGAAAGCGTTCGGTAGGATGCTTTGGCAAGGTCTGCGATGCCAAGCCGCGCAAGGTTTGCCGCCGCACGCGCATGCTGTGCTTTTCCATAAAACGGAGCGCGGCCAAGGCCGTTTGCACAGCCGGAAAGCACCACCTCATATACGCTTGCGGGAAAATCCTTTTGCAGCGCCGTTTGTTGGGGCAGGTAGCCAATTTCCCGGCTGGATACGCCGGAAAAAACGATTTCTCCGCCGCGCGGCTGCACAAGGCCCAACAGCGCCTTGATGAGCGTGGATTTGCCGCTGCCGTTTTCGCCGACAATGCAAAGATAATCCCCTGCGTGCACGGCGAAGCTTACGCCCGTAAGCACCACGCCCGTTTCGTAGCCAAGGACAAGATCCTTACAGCGGATCAGAATGTCATTTTCTGTTGCGTTTTCTTTCAAAGCCATTTCGCTTCTTTCAAACCGGCCCCGGCCGGCGGATTGCTTTCTTTAGTATAGCCCAACCTTCAGGTTTTCAAGATTCTGGCGCATCAGGGAAAGGTAGGTTGCCCCCGCGTCCAGCTCGTCCTTGGAAACATTATGGCAGGAGTGGAGCAGCAGCATCTTACAGCCTGTATCCTCCGCAATGGAGCGCGACACTTTCGGATCCACCAGCTCCTCATAATAGATCACGGGGATGCCGTCCGCAAGGATTGCATCCGTAATCTCTGCAACAGCCTTTGCGGAAGGTTCCGTTTCAGAGGAGCAGGAATCGTAGGCTGCAATATAGGAAAGGCCGTAGCGCTTCGCAAAGTAATGCAGCGCAAACCGGCCCCCAAAGCAGATTTCGCGCCGTTTGGCTCCGCTCACAAGTGCCATGAAGTCCGCGTCCAGTTCCACGAGTTCCGCCTGATAGGCTTCACAGTTGGCGCGGTAGATTTCCGCATGCTCCGGGTCTGCGGCAGAAAGCGCTGCGGCGAGCGTTCCGGCCATGGTGGCGGCCTGCGTGGGGTCGGTCCAGATATGCGGGTCGTAATTGCCGTGACCGTGGCCTTCATGCGGCTGCTCGTCTGCATGCGCCTCGATTTCATCAAGCTGAATGCCAAGGGAACAATCCGCGACGACGAGGCTGCCGATGGTCAAAAAAGCGCCGTCTTCCGTCGTCCCCTGCGTGCCGTCCAACCCGTCAATGATCTCATGCGCCCAGGTTTCCATATATTCTCCGGTATAGGCAAAAACGTCTGCCTTTTGAATGGCGATAATATCTGCGGGAGAAGGCTCAAACGAGTGGCTTTCTACGCCGGGCGGCAGCAGAAGGGAAACGTTTGCATCCGTACCGGCGGTAAGTGCGCGGGCAAAATCATACAATGGGAACAACGTAGTGATGATGGTTACTCCATCCGCATTGGGCGGCCCGCCTGCCGCATCGCCGCAGCCGGCGAGCGCAGGGAGCGCAAGAAGGAGGGATAAGAACAGCGCAAGGCTCTGAAACAGGCGTTTCTTTTGCATAATAGCTCCTTTCCGGGTTTCAAATTCAAGCATAGCACAAGCCCGGCGGGTTTTCAACACGCGGCAATTGAATCTATGCACCGGTTTATGCTAAAATGAAACCAAACACGGGCGATGTTGCGCCCGATGATTCCAACAAAAAGATCGGAGAAGCCATGGAAGAGTTCAAACAGGAGGCCGTGCGGGAACTGACCGGGATGGGGATGGAAACGGAAGACGGCACAATGGTGGAGCAGCCTGCGCTGTGCCTCGTTGGGAAGCGGAAACGGATCAGCACGCAAAAGGGGCAGGATGCCCTTGCACAGATCAGAGAATTCTGGGCGCAATGCGGCGAGGATGGCACGCTTGCGGCGCTGCGCAGCCTTGCCCCGGATGCGCAGTGCTTTGTTGCGGCTTGCCACAATTTCGATACGCAGGAATACGATTATTGGATTGCCATAGAAAACATAGAAGAAGGGCTCGAGGCTCCGGAAGGCTTTGAATTCCTGATGACGGAGGAGAGCGTTTATGCGCTGTTTCCCTGTAAAGGGCCCGCGCTGCAAAGCGTGTTTGACCGATGGGCCTGGGTGTATCGCAAGTGGTTCCCCAAGGGGGAGTATTTCCACGGCACATCGCCGGAACTGGAAGTGTACCCGTTCGGCGATATGGAGGCGGAGGAATACAGAAGCGAGCTGCGCGTGCCGGTGAAAAAGGTGCCCGCCGATTATTACCGCCGCAAACGCACGCCGATGAAGATGATGCTTCTGCCATTGATCGGCGTGTTTGCCGGCCTGGTGATCGGCACGCGGATGGGGAGTGCAACAGTCGGCATGCTCGTGGGCCTTCTCGGAGGGTTTGTGGCAGCCACGATTTTGCAGCAGATCTACGATGATAAAAACAAGAAGAAGGATCAGGATGGGAGCCAGAAGAAATAAACGGTGTTGTGAATAAAAGCCGTTTTGTCTCAAAAATGGGCCGGCAATTGCTGGGGGCTCACAAAACAGCTGTCTGATTGGATGTGTTTGATGCAAGAGCGCACTACTTATACACCTAACGTGTGCCGTGCGTTCTCCGAAGGCTCCTCGCCAGAGGGCTGATGATTTTCCGCGGCCGCAGTTTGATGTTTTATAGCTGCAATAAAACGAGAAAGCTATAAACAGATTGGACTTTATAGATTGGAGAGGAATTGCCATGAATGAAATTTATCAGCAAGCAAAAGTATTACAGCCAGAATTGGTGGAAATTAGAAGAGAAATACACCGAAATGCTGAGGTTGGAACACAGCTACAATATACAAAAGCCCTTGTGAAAGAAAAGCTGATAGCATATGGATATGAACCCCGGGACATTGCCAATAGCTCGGTCGTGGCAACAATCAGCGGCGAGCTCCCTGGTAAAACCATGCTGCTTAGAGCAGACATGGACGGTTTAGCCATTCAGGAAGAAACTGCTTTAGACTTTAAATGCATAAACGGCGCTATGCACGGCTGTGGTCATGACATGCATACCACCATGCTGTTGGGCGCCGCAAAACTGCTTAAAAAACATCAAAACCTGATCCATGGAAACGTGAAGTTGTTATTTCAGGAGGATGAAGAAGGCTTTACCGGGGCGAAGGCTGTGATTGAGGACGGTGTATTGGAAAATCCGAAGGTAGATGCAGCTATGGCGCTTCATGTAAACTCTGGTACGCCGAGCAATATGGTGCTGTGCGGCCTTGGCCATTTCATGGCCGGCTGCACTTTGTTTCGGATTGAAGTAAGCGGTGTGGGCTGTCACGGGGCAATGCCTGAAAATGGGATCGACCCAATCAATATTGCAGCACATATTTACCTGTCGTTACAGGAAATTGCAGCCAGAGAAGTAGCCGCACAAGACCCCTGTGTGTTAACGATCGGCAAATTTGCCGGTGGGCAAACCCCAAATATTATTCCTGAAAAAGCCGTTTTAGAGGGAACAATCCGCTACAAAAATAAAGAAACAGGGGATAGAATTTTTGAAAGGATTCAAGAAATTTCAAACCTGTGCGCCCAATCCTTCAGAGGAAAGGCGGCCGTAACGGAAATAGCCAGCGCACCGCCTCTGATAAACAACGATGAGATGATACATGAGTTTTGTGATGACATTAAGCAATTCATTGCCCCTCAGCAGGTCATGATATTGCCCCAGGGAGGTATGGGCAGTGAGGATTTTGCTTCCTTTAGCTATCGGGTACCGGTTGCCTATTTATTATTAGGCGCTGGTACCAGCCAGGAAAATGAAGCGTATGGTAAACCCATGCACAATCAATGCGTTGTGTTTAATGAAGATGTATTGTGCCTTGGAAGTTCGATACTTACAATATGTGCTATGAATTGGCTGAACAAGCATCGAAATGATTAAAGGATGCGAAATCTCAGTCGATAAGGGTTACACTTCCATCCGATCAACGAACAAATAAATATCCGCCCGCACAGCACCTGCCCGCCGCAGCTGTCTGAAATGGAGCGAAAGGTGCGCTCCGAAAGCCGCACCTTTCCTGCATAATTGCGATGCTGTTTTACGGCTCCCCATTTATTTGCCGGCTACTATTTGGGCCTTGCTTCCGAAAGCCGCCGGAGCACGGTTTGGTAGCCATCCGAGCCATAGGAAAGGCAGCGGTTCACGCGGGAGATGGTTGCGGTGGAAGCGCCGGTTTTTTCCGCGATGGCAGAATAGGTCTCGCCCTGGCGCAAAAGCGCTGCAACTTCCATGCGCTGGGAGAGCGCCTGCAACTCTGTGACCGTGCACAAATCTTCAAAAAAGCGGTAACATTCCTCCATGGATTCGAGCGAAAGGATGGCCTCAAACAGATGGTCGGCCGCCTCGCTTTGCAGCTTGCTTTGATACATGGGCGCACTCCTTACGATGAATTATGATAGTGAAAGTTTAACACGGTGAAGCGCGAAAGTCAAGCGCGATGTGGTGGACAAAGTATGCCATATAAAACTGTATGGTTTTAACAAGATGTGAACAACCGAAATGCTGTGTTGACATAAAACAACAAACAAGCTATGCTTTTCATAAAGACATACCACTTCGGAAGATGCACTGTACTGACCTGTTGCCGGGCAAACAATCAAACTGAAAACACGAAAACGGGAAAGGATGGGGACAAAATGGAAAAGCATATGGCTTTGATTCTTACCATTTTACTTTTGTGCTGCGTTCCAGGCATTGCATTGGCGGAAGGAGGAACGGAACAGCCCGAGTCTGCTCCTTCGGCTTCGGCAGTTGAGGTATTCCGCGCAGTAGAAGATTTTGCCGGCATGTACCTGGATGAAACCCAGCAGCTTGTGGTTTGCATCGTAAACCTCAACGCAGCGCGTGAAGCCGATTTGAAAGCGCTTGCGCCGGATGCGAAGGTCACATTTAAGACAGCAAAGTATTCTTATGCCGAACTGACAAAATTACAGGAGCAAATTGCGCAGGACAGAAACGCACCACTTACCGTGCCGAATGCGTTGGGCATTGGACTTGATGAGCGGAACAATGTGATAGAGATTACTGTGAACATTGCCGACGAGGCTGCCGCAAAGGCATATTATCTGCAAAAATACGGTGACAGGATCAGCTTAAAGACCACGGATGCCACAGAGTATCTGCCGCAGACGGATGGCGTAACACCGCCGCAGACGGGCGGTGTGCCTTCCCACCTTGCGGCCGGGCTGCTTCTGCTTGGCGCCGCATGTGCTGTGTTTGCAGGAAAACGGGAAGCATGATGAGGTAAATCAAAAAGCTCCGCGCCAAGCAAGACATGCGGAGCTTTTTGATTGTACAGCACAGAGAGGGAGCTTCAGCGCGTGAGCTTCGCCAGAAACGCGCGCGTGCGCTCGTTTTGCGGGTTGTCGATGACATCTTCGGGCTTGCCCTCTTCCACAATGACGCCGCCTGCCATAAAGATCACGCGGTCGGCCACGCTGCGGGCAAAGGCCATCTCATGCGTCACGATGAGCATGGTCATCTTTTCTTTGGCGAGAGACTGGATCACGCGCAGGATGTCGCCGGTCAGTTCCGGGTCAAGCGCGCTGGTCGGCTCATCGAAAAAAAGCATCTTTGGCCCCATTGCAAGCGCGCGCGCAATGGAAACGCGCTGCTGCTCGCCGCCGGAAAGCTGGTAGGGATATGCTTCCGCCCGGTCGGCAAGGCCCATCTTTTGCAGCAGGGCCATAGCAGTTTTCGTGGCCTCTTCCGGGCTGCGTTTCTGCACGCAGACGGGAGCATCGATAATGTTGCGCAGCACAGAATAGTGCGGGAACAGGTTGAAGCTTTGAAACACGAGGCCAAACGTGCTGCGGATCTCCCTAAGCGTTTGTGCGTCCGCATATGCGGTTTTGCCGTCCGGCCCGGGTTGGGCCGCAGCACGGCCGAGGTAGCGCAGTGCGCCTCCATCCATGGTTTCAAGCAGCGTAGCACACCGCAGCAACGTGGATTTGCCGGAGCCGGATGGGCCGATGACCGCCACAACCTCACCTTCTGCCACGGAGAGGGAAATATCCCGGAGCACCGTGCGCCCGTCAAAGCTCTTTTGCAGGGAGTTGATTTCCAATACGTTCATAGCGCGCTCCTTTTATCGATAATAAGATAGCTTGCGTTCAAAGCGCTCCATCCCCCAGGCAACGACTGCGTTGAAAATATAATAGAACGCGGCGGCGGCGACAAAGGGGATCATGCTTTTTTCGGCGGATGCGATCTGTTTGGCAAGGGTGAACATTTCGAGCACGCCGATGGCAAACGCCAGGGAAGTATCCTTAATGAGCGTGATAATCTCGTTTGTAACGGGCGGCAGGATGCGCTTGACCATCTGCGGAAAGATGATGCGGCGGAAGGTCTGCCCCTTGGAATAGCCCAGCACCTCTGCGGCTTCATATTGGCCAAGCGGGATGGATTCAATGCCGGCACGGTAGATTTCCGCAAAATAGGCGGCATAGTTGAGCACAAACGCAATGATGACGGCATAAAACCGATAGCCGTTGGTGAGCGGAATGCGCAGCAGAAACCACGGCCCAAAATAAACCACCAGCAATTGCAGCATCAGCGGAGTGCCGCGCATGAAGGAAATATAAACGCGCATCAGCGTGCGGAGAGGCCGGCATTTGCTCATGCGCCCAAAGGCTACCGGAAGCGCCAGCGGCAGGGAGCCGAGGAGCGTCAGGATGAAAATGAGTATGGAGGTGAGCATGCCGCCGCCAAGCTGTTCGAGCATTACTTGAAAAGACATAAGGATTCTCTACTTTCCGGGTGTGATAAACCGGTTTATCATAAACCGACATAAAACGCGGGCGGCACAGAGCGGCCCGCGTTTTGAAAGCATGTTGTTATTTGCCGAGCGTGCAAACGTCGTAGCCAAACCACGCGTTGGAAATCTCAGCGAACGTTCCGTCCTCTACCATCTCAAGAAGGGTTTCCTGCACCTGGTCGCGCAGTTCGGTGTTGCCGAGCTTGAAGCCAACGCCGTATTGCTCGCTCTGGAGCGGTTCTTCCATGATGACAAACTGATCCTCACGGCCTTCGATCTGGTATTTCGCAACGCCGACGTCCATGCCAATGGCATCCACCGCGCCGGATTCCAGTTCCATAAACGCGGTGTTGTATTCCGCGCACTTTTCAAGCGAGGCAAAGGAATCCCGAAGCGCAATCGCATCCGCGTTTTCCTCATGGTTCAAGGCGGCTTCGCAGGAGCTGTCCGCCTGAACGGCTACAACCTTGCCCGCAAGGTCCGCAAAGGTGGTAAGGCCATCCGCAGCGCGGGTCACAAATACCTGAGAATTGTCCATGTAAGCGTCCGTCCAGGTGTAAAGCGCCTCGCGTTCGTTCATCGTAAAGCCGTTCCAAATGCAGTCGATCGCGCCGGATTCCAGCTCAAAATCCTTGGAGTTCCAGTCGATGGGGGAAAGCTTGAGCGTCCATCCGCGGCGTTCGCAAACCTCGGCGGCAAGGTCAAGGTCAAACCCGATGTATTCGCCGTTTTCATCAATGTAGCCGTAGGGCGGGAAATCTGCATCAAAGCCGACGGTAAAGGTCTTTTCTTCCTTTTCAGCGCAGCCGAATGCGGCGGCAAAGACGAAAGCAAGCGCAAGCGTCAACAGAAAAAATTTCGTACGTTTCATGTGTGTCGTTCCTCTCTTTTAGTGCAATAGGTTTCGTTGCTTTTGTATGATAACACATTAGTGCGCTAAAGTAAAGAGAAATATATCGTATAATTATGATACTTATTTGACGATTTGATTTATCTATGCTGAAGTGCAATAAAAAGCTGTTACTGCTGTTACAGAGGAAGGGGAGCTAATAAAAATAACATATTGACATTCATCAATATGTCTGCTATTCTAACACATAGATGCTGATCTATGCGAGGTGCGCCTATGAATGAAATGGATGTCGCGGTTATTTGCAAAGCGTTGGGTGACAGCAACCGCCTGAAAATTATAAAAATGCTTTCGGACAAAGAATTATGCGCTTGCAAATTATTGAGCCAATTTGAGATCACGCAGCCGACATTGTCCCATCACATGAAAATCCTCTGTGAATGCGGCCTTGTAAATGCCCGAAAGGAAGGTAAATGGAGCCATTATTCTTTAAACTGCGAAACGCTGACAGCGTTCAAGCAATTTATTGACAACCTTTCGTGCTGCAAGGATGAAAGTGGGTGTTGCAGCAAATGATCTGGGATTTTATTCAGAACGAAGTGCTTGGCATGAGCTGGCTGAACAGGCTGATCAGCCGGTTGCTTGAAGCGTGTGGCTTGAATATCAGCGGAAGAATCGGCGCCAGCATACAGTTTTTTTTGTATGACACCATAAAGATCATGGTGCTGCTTGGCTTTTTGATCCTGATTATTTCCTATGTTCAAAGCTACTTCCCGCCGGAGAAAACAAAGAAAATCCTTGGCAGGTTTCATGGCATCGGAGCAAACTGCGTTGCGGCGTTGCTGGGCACGGTTACCCCATTTTGTTCCTGTTCGTCTATTCCGTTGTTCATCGGCTTTACCAGTGCCGGGCTTCCGATCGGCGTAACTTTTTCTTTTCTGATTTCCTCGCCGATGGTTGACCTTGGATCGCTGGTATTGCTTATGAGCATTTTCGGCTGGAAGGTTGCAGCGCTTTATGTGCTGCTCGGTTTGGTAATCGCGGTTGTGGGCGGAACTATAATTGAAAGGCTGCATTTTGAGAATCAAGTTGAAGAATTCATCCGAAACGCCAGCTTTTTGGATGCCACGCAAGAAGAACTGCAGTTCAAGGACCGTTTAAAATACGCGTGGAAGCAGGTTGTGTCAACGGCAAAAAAAGTTGCACCCTATGTGCTGATCGGCGTTGGTATTGGCGCAGTCATTCATAACTGGATACCTGAAAGCTTTATCGTAAAAATTCTAGGCACCGGGAACCCTTTGGCGGTAGTGATCGCTACTTTTGCCGGAGTTCCTATGTATGCGGATATTTTTGGAACAATTCCCATTGCGGAAGCACTTCTGGCAAAAGGCGCACAGCTTGGGGTTGTGCTGTCTTTTATGATGGGAGTTACGACGCTGTCGCTTCCTTCCATCGTTATGCTCAGAAAGGCAGTCAAACCGAAATTGTTGGGTGTGTTTGTGGCGATATGCATATTGGGCATTATTATCGTTGGGTATTTCTTTAATGCAATGCAAAACATCATAATTTGATTGGAGGGCGTACATATGGCATTGTTACACTTTGGGAAAAAACAGAAGGAACAGAAACCCCCTACCTGTGCATGCAGGTGTGGAGGCTTAGCAGAAGAAGCAGCACCAAATGCAAGTAGCTGCTGCCCGGTAACAAAAAACGAAATTAACAGCATTAAGGTGCTTGGCGCAGGATGCAAGTCCTGCCATGAGCAATATGAAAACGCAAAAGAGGCAGTTGCGAATATGAAGCTTCCTATTGAGGTGGAATACGTTACGGATCTTCAAAAAATTATGGGGTACGGCGTCATGAGTATGCCTGCGCTGGTGGTTAATGAAAAGGTTGCTTCCGTGGGCAGGGTGCTGGATGTTGACGAGATAGAAGCACTGCTGCACAAACTTGGATTTTAACGGGGAAGCATGGAAAACGAACCTTGACTGCCTATACTTTATGTACAGGGGGGCGTTGGTTGTCTTTAGCAAAGAATAATTCGGGCAAAAACTAATGAAGGGAGCGGCTGTCCGCTCCCTGTTTGCTGTGTATATGGATTCTTAGCGCCCCTTGCGCGTGGGGTCCGGCTTGATCACGCCGCTGCGGTACGCGTCAAGCAGCTTGCGCAGGTCGGCGATGCGCCCTTCAAGCTCCACGCCCGTGTCAATATCGGACACCATCACGCGCTTTTGGAATTCTTCCACGATATGTGTGTGGGAGGTGATGTCCCTGTCGTGCCGCACCGCATCCTCAATGGTGGTGAACGGTTCGTGCGCGGCGATGCGCATGCCCCAGGAATTGAAGAACATCGTGTAGCCCGCAATGCCCGTCTGCCCCTGATAAGCGCGGCAGAAGCCGCCGTCGATCACCACAAGCCGGCCATGTGCCTTGCAGGGGTTTTCGCCTTCCTTTGCACGCACGGGGATGTGGCCGTTTACGATGCGGCTCCAGGGTTTGTCAAGCCCGAATGCGGCAAGGATACCGCGGCAGAAATCCTCGTCGTTGTAATATTCATAGTAAGCGTTCTTGGGTTCCTTCCACGCCGCCTTATCCTCAATCAGCGCACGTTCAAACGTGGTGATGTGGCTGCGGCCAAAGATGGGGGAGTTGCGCCCGCACCAGAGGAACCAAAGGAAGTCCTGCCCGTTCCGGCGCTCTGCGGAGCCTTCCGGGGCGAAATAGCCCTGGCGGGCAATCTTGTCGCAATAATCAAGGAAATCGCGTCCACTCAGGCGGTTGCGGCCGAATTCAAACTCCATAAAGCTCCCATCCCGGTTGCAGGGGATGCAGCCGTGATACAGCAGGTTGCCGTTGTAGCAGCGGTACACGGAGCCGACGGAATACAGGAAGCGCGCATGCTGCTGCAAACGCTCGCTGTGCATGAAGGCGGAGACAAGCTGCCCCATCAGGGCCTCCTCCTCCTCGGTAAGCTTCGTCGGGTCGGCAGGGTCAATGGTGGGGAAATCCGTATCGCGCAGCGGATATTCCTTGCCATCCACCGTAAGCGTGCCTTTTTCCCAATTCACGCGGGAAAGCATATCCCGGTCATCCATGCGGTATTCCGGATGGCGACGGATCGCCTGCCCTTCCAGCTTAAAGAGGATGACGCTGATGGCCTTGTGCATGCGCGCATACAGGTTGAGATCGCGCGGCTTAAAGGGCTCCTCCGGCAGCTTGCGCGGCTTAAAGACGCAGGCGTCGCCCGCACTATATTGCTCTGTGGAGAACACTGCGAGCGGCAGCAGATTGATGCCATACCCGTTTTCGAGCATATCAAGGTTATCATACTGCACGCAGTTGCGCACCGCAGTGGCAACGCAAACGTCGCTGCCCGCAGCAGCTCCCATCCACATGACATCGTGGTTGCCCCATTGGATGTCCACGTTGTGGTGCTGCATCAGGTGGTCAAGGATTACGTCCGCATGCGGCCCGCGGTCGAAAATGTCGCCCACGATGTGCAGCACATCCACCGTCATGCGCTTGATGAGCGTCGCCATTTCCACGATGAACGTGTCTGCGCTGCCCGTGTCGATGATGGCACGGATGATGTTGTCGTAATACCGGTCCTGGTTACGGTTGGGCGCGGTGTTGAGCAGCTCCTCCATAATGTAAGCGAATTCGCGCGGCAGCGCCTTGCGCACCTTGGAGCGGGAATACTTGGAGGCGGAAAGCCGGCACACGGCAATGAGCCGCCGGAGCATTACACAGTACCAGTCGTAAAGATCCGTCACGGTGGCTTTGGCCTCAATCAGCTTTTCGCGCGGGTAATAGATGAGCGCCGAGAGCGCGCGCCGCTCCGCAATCACAAGCGAGCCTTCAAACGCCTGGTCGATCTTGTCTGCGACCGCGCCGGAGCCGTTGTTCAGAATGTGCAGGAACGCCTCATGCTCGCCATGGATGTCGCTCATGAAGTGTTCCGTGCCCTTGGGCAGGTTCAGGATAGCAGTCAGGTTGATGATCTCCGCACTGGCCGCCTGCGGCGAAGGGTACTCCCGCGCAAGGAGCGTGAGGTAGCGGGTGTCTCGAGCGTTCATGGAAACCTCCGGATTGGTTATTATATTAACAAAGGAGAATGGTATATTCTATTAATATCACTTATATATTAGCACGTTTTTTACGCGCTGAACAGATGTAAAAGCACAATCTGCAGGAATTCCTGCAAAAGAATGTGCGGCGGCTGCATGGTTGGCGGAGAGCATGACGGGGTGGTATACTAAACGCAGAAGATAAGAACAAAAGGAGAATGCGATGCAAAAGATTGGATGCCACCTTTCCTCGTCGAAAGGGTTTTTGCACATGGGAGAAGAAGCCGTTTCCATCGGCGCGAATACGTTCCAGTTCTTCACTCGCAACCCGCGCGGCGGCGCGGCGAAGCCGCTTGATGAGGCGGATCTTGCGGCGTACCGTGCGTTTGCGGCAGAGCACGGAATCGGCCCTATCATCGCGCATGCGCCCTATACGCTCAACGCCTGCGCAGCGGACGAGGGCTTGCGCACGTTCGCGCGGGAAACGATGCTGGATGACCTTCGGAGGCTTGCGCATCTGCCCGGCAATTTTTACAATTTCCATCCCGGCAGCCATGTGAAGCAGGGCACGGAAGCCGGAATCGACTTGATCGCTGAAACGCTCAACGCCGTTTTGCCGGAGGCGGGCGAAACCACGGTGCTGCTTGAAACCATGGCGGGCAAAGGCAGCGAGGTCGGCAGCCGGTTCGAGGAGCTGCGCGCAGTGATTGACCGTGTTGAGCGGCCGGAGCGCCTTGGCGTTTGCCTGGACACCTGCCATGTGTTTGACGCGGGGTATGACATCGTGAATGACCTCGAGGGCGTACTTGCGGAGTTTGACCGCATCATCGGCCTCAAGCGGCTTTGCGCTGTACACCTTAACGACAGCATGAACCCGATCGGATCCCATAAGGATCGCCATGCCTGCCTCGGGGCGGGGCACATCGGCCTCCCTGCGCTGCTGGCGGTGGTCAACCACCCCGCGCTTTGCGGCCTGCCGGCCACGCTTGAAACCCCGAACGACCTTTCCGGCTATGCGCGGGAAATCGCGCTTGTGCGGGGCGGCTGAGGGCTCATCTTTCCTGCACCTCCGGGAACGGGATCACCGCTGCCGGGGCGGCTGGGTGCGCGCAAAGGAATTTTTCCATCCAGATCATGTCCTTCCATGCGCCGGATTTATAGCCGCATTTTGTGAAATGCGCCACGGTTTTGTAACCGAGTTTGCGGTGAAACGCTTCGCTTTTTTCGTTCGGATACGTGATGCAGGCATTGAGGTTTATGATGTTCTGCATGCTGAGACAGCGCTCCAGCCCGGTGTAAAGCAGCGTGCCGACGCCATGCCCGGAAAAGTCCATCTTCACATACGCGGTAACTTCAACCGCCCAATCATAGGCAGGGCGGCCTTTAAATGCGCCTGCATACGCGTAGCCCAGCGCGACGCCGCCTTCCTCTGCGATGAGGTAAGGATAGCGTTCGAGCGTGTGCGCGATGCGTGCGGCGAACTCCGCATCCGAAGGCGCGGCATATTCAAACGTGATATCGGTCGTTTCAACATAGGGCTTGTAGATCGCTGCGAGTGCGGGCGCATCCGCAGGGGTTGCAATTCGGATCGTGCGCATGCGTTTCTCCTTCAAACTCAACCATTCGCCAGCAGAACCGTTCCCGCAGCATACCGCACACCGTCCGCGAGGACGGCCGCTTCATATTCGCCCGAAAGCCCTTCGGGCAGCGTCAGCGAGAAGCCCCGCGGGGAAGCCATGGGTTCTGCAAGGGATTCGGCCCGCTCCTCCAAAATGGGGAACGCCTCGAAGCAATGGGATTCGCCGTCCCGCAGGAGGAGCACATAAATATGCCGGGCTTGCACATCCGCATCAAAGCAGCCCGCAAGCTGCGTATAGCCGCTGCGCCCATATTGCGTGAGCAGAGCCGTACCGCCCTCCGCCTCCGCATGCGGCGCATCCGCTTCCAGCGCGGGCATGAGGGGCGCTGCGGTGAGCAGGTTTTTGATGTTGCGCTCCACCAGTTCGATGAACACGGCGTCCGGCGTTTCTTCATCCAACAGCGTGTAATTGTACGGGAACTCCGCGCTGTATTTCACGCGCCCGAGGTTTGTGGAAAGGAGCGGCAGCAAGGCGTTGCCGAACGAATCGCGGAACAGGTGCAGCGAAACCCCGTTCGCGCTGCCGGTGGTGCCGAAGGTCGTGTCCTGCGCGGGGCGCGCGCCTTTATCATACGCAAAGTCCGGTTCAATGCCGTAATCCGGGCGCGGCCGGTTGCCCGGAAGCGCGGGAAGCACGAAGTTGTGCAGGTCGCCTGCATCGTCATACACCATCTCCGGCACAAGCGAAGCATAGGATTCGTATGCCTCGCCTGCTGCGATGCGCTGCATGATCGCATTGTAGGCAAGCAGCGCGCCGCGCTCGTTCCAGTGGGTGTCCCGATCATGGTAAAGCTGGCCGTCCTGCTTGTGAGAACAGAGCAGCGAAGCAAAATCCACGGTTTCTATCCCCGCTTCTGCAAGCGCGGCATACAGCCGCTCCCGGTTGCCTGCGCCCGCTGCAGGGGCGAGGCGGGAAGGCATGTTTTCCGGATAGACCGTGTTAAGGTGAAGGAAATCCCCCGCGCTTTGCACCAAGCCTGCTCAATGCCGAGGCATGCGGCGATGCGGGCAATCTCATCCTCTGAAAGCAGGTTGCGCCCAAGATAATCATCCAGCGTCTCGGAATAAAACAGCATGTCGTTTTTGCCGACGATGACCTTCTCATTGAGCGTATCCCCGAAGAGCGCCATCGTAAGCCCGTGAAAGGCTGTGACCATCTCCTCCCGGAAGCCGAAGTGATCCTCGAAATATGCATCGAACTCCGCGGGGAAGGAAAGGTTCAGCCCATCCCGCCCCCAAAGGGAGGTGAGCCGGGCAAGCGGCCTGTTTTCGCGGTTTTCGGCTTCGTAGCCGCAAAGAAGCGCTGCCGTGGGCAGCAGGCATACGGCGAGGAACGCCGCAATGAAGGCGATGTAAAACGGTTTCTTCATAAGCGTCCCTCCCTAAAAGCGGAAATAGATGAACGGGTTGTAGGCGGCTGTGGAAAGGCAGAGGGCGCAAAGCACCGCAAGCAGCAGCGCCGCAAGATAAGCCCCGCATTCCGCAGCAGGCCGGCGCGCAAAGAGGCGTTCCCCAAAGCGGTGCAAAACAGGCGTGCAGGCGAAGGCTGCAACGGCGAGCGCCACGAGGCAAAGCGGCGATACGAGTTCGGAAAGTTCCGCAAGCGCAGCGGGAGAAAGGCTCCAAGCCGTGAACATGCATCCGATGAGGGTGAGCGCATGCCCCATGGTTTCCGCACGGAAGAACACGAAGCCCACCGTGACAGCAAGAAGGGTATAGGCATGCCGGAGTGCGCGCGGCCACTTCGCAGGCTTGAGCGCGCCGTAGGACTCCAGCATCAGAAAGCTGCCGTGATAAAGCCCCCACACCGCGAAGTTCCAGCTTGCGCCGTGCCAGAGGCCGGTCAGAAGGAACACTGTGAGCTTATTGAGCCCCGTGCGGAGCCTGCCCTTGCGGTTCCCGCCGAGCGGGATATACACATATTCGCGGAACCAGGTGGAAAGCGAGATGTGCCATCTGCGCCAAAAGTCCTGCATGGTTTCCGCAATGTAAGGATAATTGAAGTTTTCCTTGAACGTAAAGCCGAAGGCTTGCCCGAGGCCGATGGCCATGTCCGAATAGCCGGAAAAATCAAAGTAAATTTGAAAAAGATATGCGACAGCGCCGAGCCATGCCGTGGGGGCGGCCACAGACCCCATGGGAAGCGCGTAAACCGCATCCGCCGTCATGGCGAGCGTGTTGGCGATAAGCACCTTCTTGGCAAGGCCGAAGCAGAAGCGGCGGAAGCCCGCCGCTGTCTTTTCTATTGTGATGATGCGCGCGTGAAGCTGTTGGTCCACATCGTGATATTTTACGATGGGCCCGGCGATGAGCTGGGGAAACAGCGAGATGTAAAGCAGCACGTCAAAATAGTTTTTGGAAAGCCGCGCGTCCCCGCGATATACGTCGAGCACGTAGCTCATGGCCTGAAACGTGAAGAACGAGATGCCGATGGGCAGCGCGATGCCGGGGAGCGGGAGGGAAAGCCCGAGCGCCCCGTTTACGCTTTCAATAAGAAAATCCGTATACTTGAAAAAGACGAGCGTGCCAAGGCTCCAGACTACGGCTGCGCCGCACCAGAAACGTCTTTGCGCGGGGAAGCGTTCCATGAAAAGGGCTGCGGCATAGTTTACGAGCGTGGTGAAAATCATCAGCAGCACGTAAACAGGTTCGCCCCATGCATAAAACAGCAGCGAGGCAACAAGAAGGAGCGCGTTGCTCCAACGGATGCTGCGCCGAAACAGCAGATTTACGAGAAACGCTGCCGGCAGGAACAGAAAAAAGAACGTAGGGGAGCTGAAAACCATGTCTCACTCCGTTTGCAATCAATAGCTGGGGGAATAGATGTAGATCGTGCCCACTGCATCGCCCAGGGGTTCAAACTGAATGCGCTCGGCCTCAATATCCTCCGGGTCGTTTGTGATGGAATAGGTGAGATAGCCGTCGTCAAAATAATCCGCGCCGTAAAGCTCCGTAACGGAGGAAAGCGCATCGCCCACCTTTGCGCCGCGCAGCGTGGCATAGGTGCCGTCCGTGAGGGTGATCATCTCGATGACGTCCTTGCCGCCTACCGGCACGGTGTTCACGGTGATGCCGGGATAGGTATAGGTTTTGTCCTTGCCGTCATAGACGCAGCTTACCATTTCGGAATATTCAAATCCATCGCCGAGCGCGGCAAGCAAGGCGGCGCTGTCCTCGCGCAGATAATACACTTTGCCGCCGATCTCAACGCCAAGGTCCTTTTCGGAAAACGCGCCGGTGGGCGCAGCGGGAGCAGGGGAGCCGCCGCAGGCCGCCACAATGCAGAGCATCAGCAGCACAGCAATGGAAAGGGAGAGGCTTTTTTGCAGTTTCATAGGGATGAAACCTCCTTTGTGATGATGGAAGATTCAGCGGCCGTTTTCGGGCAGCTGTTCGAGCGGCAGCATTGTGACGCGCGAAAGGTCGATGTCCGTGGTCATAAACTTTTTGCTGTTGGTGTCGGAAAAATGCCACCATTCGCTTTTGATGGTGTTGAAACCGCATTCGCTCATCACGCCGGTCATGTATTCAACATTGGCGGCCTGTTCCTCCGTCCAGGTTTTGCAGGTGCGTGCGGCTTCCTCGGTAAACGTATGCATGGGGGTGGGGAATTCAAGCACAAGGCCGGTCGCATCATCAATCAGCGCAATATCCACCGCACAGCCGCGGTTGTGGTTGGAAGCGGTGGTGGAAGGATCCGCGATCCAGTGCTTGTTCTGAACGATTTCAAAAAGCCGCCGCTGTGCGGAGAGAGGGCGGTAGGCATCGTAAATCTTAAGCGTATAGCCATCGGCTTTGAAGCGCTCATAGGCCTTCACAAGCTTTTTTGCCGTATCGCGCTGCAAAAGCGCAATGGAGCGGCCGTAGAGCGGTTCGCCTGTAACGTTGTTTTCCGTGTTGAAAAGCTGTTCATACTGCGCATCCGGCAGGTACAGCTTGAGATCCACCAACTCATTTTTGACCATGATTGGCGTAACGCCATCTGCCTCATATGCAGGAAGTCCGGTCGGGATGTCGATTTTTTGCCCGGTTTCAGGCGGGACATAGGCATAAAGCACCGTTTCTTCCGGCACGAGGTATTCTGCGTAACAATATGCCTCTGTGCCGTCCATAAGCTGCACGCGGCTGAATTCGCCCTCTGTGCCGAGGTAGTATGCGGTTTCCTCATATAGAAGTTGGCCGAGGATGTTTCCGCCGTCCGCTGCGGAAGGGGAAGAACGCACGTTAACCGTGCTGACGCGGACCTTGTAAAGCGGCCCGGGCGGCGGCGTTGGCGTTGGCGTTGGCGCCGGGGATGCGGTCGGCATGGGCGTTTCCTGCGGTTCCGGCGGCGCCGGCGTCAGGTCGATCGCCTCTGTGCCGGCGGGACCAGAGGGCATTTGGATGCCCGGCGTGCAGGCCGTGCAGAACAGCAGGAGCGCAAGAAGCAGCGCGGATAAGCGCATGGCGGAACCTCCTTTCACAATTTGAGTTGCCGGGGAAGGGGCGATCAATCCCCCGCTTCAACATCCGTTGGGTCGTAGCGTTTGCCGTTGCGGCTGGGCACCTCATCGCTTGTGGTGCCTTTGGGCGATCCGTTTACGATTTCAAGCACCGTGCCTTCCGGGCAGTTTTCGTAGATGAAGCGCGCGGCCTCAGTGACCATTCGGAGGCAGCCGCCCGTGGAGGACTTGCCGATGCCGAGCTCGCCGTCATAATACTTGGGCCACATATAGCCGTTGTTTTCCTCCCCGTAGAGCGGGGAATGGACATAAAGCCGGTTGTGATAACGCGTGGCGAACTGCACGAAGCCGCCGTCCGGGAATTCGTGCCAACGCTCGCGGTCGCCGCTCAAAGTGAAGGTGCCGGCGGGCGTTTTGTTGCCGCCATGGGCGATGCGATAGGTCTTATATACTTCGGAATACGCGCCATCCGCACCTTTTTTATAGATCGTGAGGGTGTAGGAGCCCTTTTCCACATAAAGATAATAGGGCAGATCGTCCCCTGCGGATGGAGCGGGCGTTTCAGAAGGCGCCTGCGTCTGCACAGGAGCCTCCGTTTGTGCGGGGGCTTCGGTCTTTTCCGGCGCGCTGGTTTGCACAGGCGGCGCAGTTTGCGTGGGCGCGGCCGTGATCGCGGGCGCTTCCGTGGGCATGGGTACGGATGGATTCGCTCCGGAAGGCGTGCCGAGGATAATCGGAGCAAGCGTGGCGGAAGGGGAGGGCAGAGCTGCGTTCTGGCCGGCTGTTTCCTCCGGAACGTCAATGTCAATCACGCCGTCGCCGGCAGCGACGGCCTCACGCGGCGCGCATGCGCCCATGGAGAGCATGAGCAGGCATGCGAGCAACGCGGAAAAAAAGCGAAGGTATTTCAAATTCAAGCCTCCTTGAAAAATGCGTCGTAATTTCTATAATAGTTTACTACAACCCGGCGGCGATGTCATCAGCCGAAAGAAAAAAGGCGGGGCGGAAGAAGAATGTTTACAAACGGCATGCGGAGCAGGGCTTTCCTCAGGAAAGCCCTGGAAAGCTCTGCTAGACTGTCGAAAAAGTCTCTCCGGGATTGTCAAGGGCCGCAGCCCTTGACTTGCAATCGCGAGCGGCGACAGGTGCGGCGCGAGCGAAAAGCCTTGCCGCGCAAGGCTTTCTTTGCACGGAGCGCTGGCCGCGCCACCGGCGCAAGCGCGCCGTGAAATCCTCGATCAAGTGGCGCTGCCACTTGATCGACAGCCTCGCAGGGCTTTCCTTAGGTAAGCTCTGCGGAAACAAAGCGGAACCCGAGCGGCGCTGTATCCGCCGGGGCGAGCGTAAGCACGAGCGCGGCAAGTTCGCCTGCTTCCTCCGTGCCGGGCAGGCCGTACAGAAGCATACCGTAAACGATCAGAGAATCCCTCGTGCGCACGGCTTCATCCACGCGCAGCGCATATGCCGCGCGCGGGTGCACGGGAACGCGGTATACGCCATCGAGAAGAATTGTGCCGTCGCCCCATTCGGGAATATCCGTGGGGAATGCGCCGGAAAAATACTCCGCAAAGGATGCTTCATAGGATTCTGCGGGCACATCAAGCCAGGCTGTGCCTTCGTTCCCCGTGGTGAGCATGTGCGTCAGAAACGCGCTTGCAGCATATGCGGAAGGGGAACCATCCGAAAAACCTTCGTAATTCGGAGCACAGGCTGCCGCAATCGCTTCAAACGCCGGCAGCAGGGTTTCATATTCCGAAACGGAGATCGCTTCTCCCACACAATCCGGATAAAGGGCTGCGCGGGGAATGGAAAATGTGAGCGTACCGGCCGCTTCGGGTGCGAGCACGCCCGCCGGAATGAAAATCTCGTATCCGGTCTGCGTTACCGCAAAACCGTTCATGAGGTCAAGCGCAAGGCGTACATCCTCCGGTGTTACGTCTCCGAAATAGGCGTCCGGGTCGAGATCAATCGCATTGTAAATCTGCTGCGCCACGAGTGCGTCCGGCTCATACTGCCCGGACACCGCAGCAAAGCTTTGTTCGCTGCCCGCAGCATCCAACACGAGCACGAACGGGATCGTTTCGCGTTCCGCACCATAGGAGACGGTCTCGAACAGGCGAATGCTCCAATAGCCTGCTGCGGAGGAAGCAGCAAACTCCACGGTTGTGCAAGGGGCGGGTTCGCCCTCCGCACGGTCGGCAAGCGGGAGGCGCTCTGTGCGCACGCGCTCGGTCAGTTCCTCTTCATACAGCGCAAGCGCCGCGTTGAGCGCCGCACAGTTTAACTCCTCCGGCATGAACACGGGCAGGGTGTAAGTGAGGATATAGTCCGCATCCGCATCGCCCGCGTCTTCCGGGAAATAGACGGTGTTTGTCCGGGAGCCATACCGGATGTCCGCAGACTCCGGCGTTTCACCGGGCGCTTCCGCGCCGGATGCCTCCGCACCGGGTGTTTCCGCACCGGGCTTGTCCGTCGCACCGGGCGCGTTTACAGCCCCGCCGCAGCCGGCTGCCGAAAAAAGAAGCGCCGCAAGCAGAGCGGCAAGAAGCCTGTATTTCTTCATGGAAATTGACCTCCAAAGCAAAAAACGGTGAGATATATTCACAGTATCACAAGCAGTGGGGCAATTCAACTGAAAAGATTGTAAATACTTCGGAGATCGGGCGGTGCGCGCAACAAATTCTTTTTAAAACTGCGCTTGCGGCAAGCGGTTATGCGCCGTGTGTGATATAATGAATTGGCACAATCCTGCCCTGCAAGCGAGGCGCGCAGGCGGATGGAACGCAATACGCAGGCCGAAGGAGGAACACAATGGCACGGAAATTGGACAAAGACTATATTCTGGGGCGGCTCAGCCGCGTGCCCGGCGACGTCGGGTTCTATTTTAAAGACCTTACTACGGGGGAAGAGCTTGGCCGCAACGAGAACGAAATGTTCCAGGCGGCAAGCGTCATCAAGCTGCCCATGTTCGCCGTGGTTGCAAAGCTTGTTGCAGAAGGAAAGGCATCCTGGGAAGACAGGCTCGTTGCGCACAATGAAGAGCGCGTGCCGCCCTGCGGCGCGCTGTGGTTCTTCGAGGACGAGCCTTCCGTGAGCCTGAGGACGCTCTGCGGACTGATGATCACCATCAGCGACAACATGGCCACCAACATGCTTATGCGCCATTTCGGCATCGAAACGTTCAACCGGGAATTCCGGGAGATCGGCCTTGAAAATACGCACATTGAGCGGCTGCTGTTTGACAGCGCCGCAGGTGCGCAGGGCAAGCAGAACAAGATCGTTCCGCGTGAAATGGGGGACCTTTTGGAACGCATTTACCGGCATGCCTTTGTGGATGAAGAAACTTCCAAATTTATGGAAGAAACGCTGCTCAGCCAGCAGATCAACCATAAGATTCCGGGGTACCTGCGCGGGCAGTTGGAGGTTGCGCACAAAACCGGAGAGGACAGCGGCATCACGAACGACGTCGGCGTTGTGTATGCGAAGGAACCCTTCGTAATCTGCTTTGCCAACAACCACACGGATGTGCCGGAGGCGGAGCGCGCCATGCGGGAGATATCCCTTGCCCTTGCGGACATTCCCGCATGGAGGGCGGAATAAGCAAAACAGAAAAACGGCCCGGCAGAAGGCCGGAACTTCAAGGCCCGCAGGGCGGCTCGGCCGCCCTGCGGGCCTATAACCATTTATGGGCTAAACGTCAATCGGCGGGGCGCCGCATATGGCGAGCTTACATCTGGTGCTTTCCATATTCAAACGTTTTTTTACACAAGTATCGCATCATTTGCTCATAGGCATTTATTATTATCATTATATCGGGATGATCGCCGTCTTCGTTTCCATTGATTGCCTTTGACAAGCGAATACGCGCATCAAAGATTGATTCATATAAGCTCCAACATTCCATCCCTTCCTCGAATTCGCTTGGATAGTTTGGATCGGCTTCTTCCAACATGCCGTTCATCGATTCATATATCCTGTCAAATTCCATTTATTCCACCTCCAATGCCATTTTGATGGAAAATACATCAAAAGTCAATGGGGATTCTCATGCCAGCCCATAATATTTCCATGAAATATGAGCGGATAAAAGCATTGCGGGAAGACCGCGACCTGAAGCAACACGAAGTTGCGGAATATCTCCGCATTGCGCGCAGCACATATAGCGGCTACGAAAACGCATGGAGTGACATCCCGACGGAGATTCTTATCGCACTGGCGCGGTATTATGGCGTTTCGGCGGATTATTTGCTTGGCATGACGGATGAAACGAAGCCTTACCCGCCCGCAAAAAAGCGGTGAAGAGCATGGCACAGCGCAAACCGTGCCATATGCGTTTGATGATGAAACCTATGAAAGATAGCGCCGGAGCTCCTTGCTCCCCGCAGCGGCGGAGCTCGCCCAGCACGCGCGCCATTCCGTATTCTGAAAGGAACCAGTTCTCTTTTGTGATGCCGAAGCCGTCGCAGGGAATCACGCGGAACCGTGTATCCGGGAACGCGAGCTGATAACACATAAGGCAGCGCCGGGCATGGAATGCCTTGCAGACCAACAGCGCACGCTTGGGCGAAATGCAGAGCGCATCCGCCGCTTCCCTTGCGAATTGTGCATTCTGCTTGGTGTATCCGGAACGGTTTTCTCCTGCAATCGCATACTCCGGTATGCCTGCACGCAACAGCACATCCCGATAAAAATCATATTCCGTCTTGTAATCCTTATTGTAAATATCCCGCTTGGTACGCGGCCCGGGAAAGCTGCCTCTTTTAATGCTTACCCCGCCGCCGATAAACACAAGAGGCGCATATCCGTTTTTCCAGAGCTCTGCCGCAAGCTCCGGAAGCTCTGGCAATGAACCCCCAACGACGAAAATTGCGTCCGCCTGCTCCGGTTCATCCGAAATGAAAATGAAATTACCGATGTCGGTCAGCGTATGATGCATTAACCCACAGCTCCTGATTTGAAACATGATAAAGCATGGGGGCGCTTGCGCACCCCCACATCCCGTTACTGCTCAAAGTTGAACTCGTCTTTGTTGCGCTCAATGAACAGGCCGAACACTGCGTCAAGAACGGCCGGGTCATCCACGCCCTGAAGCATATCCTCTTCGTCCTCCTCGCCGGAGGCGAGCACTTCGAGGATCACCGCATCCACTACGTCCGATTCATCGTCCACCGGGAGGAGCACGGCGTATTCGCCGCCTTCGTAAGGCACGACGTCCAGAATCTCAAAATCAACCTCAACGCCGTCCTCATCGGTCAGTGTCACGACGTTTTCAAATTCGTTCATGGTTCCCTCTCGCTTATGCTTTGCCGTTGCAGCCGAGCACATCCACAATTTTGTGGGCGACCATCTGCTTGATGGCCTCGCGTGCGGGCTTGAGGTACTGGCGCGGGTCGAAATGGCTCGGGTTTTCCGCAAGGTATTTGCGGATGGTGCCGGTCATCACAAGGCGCAGGTCGGAATCGATGTTGATCTTGCAGACGGCCATCGCCGCAGCCTGGCGGAGCATATCCTCCGGCACGCCGATTGCGTCCGGCATGTTGCCGCCGTAGGCGTTGATCATCTCCACAAATTCCGGGATAACGCTACTTGCGCCGTGGAGCACGATCGGGAAACCGGGCAGGCGCTTCTGTACCGCTTCGAGAATATCGAAGCGAAGCTGCGGCTTCGTGCCGGGCTTGAACTTATACGCGCCGTGGCTTGTGCCGATGGCGATTGCAAGGGAATCCACGCCCGTGCGGGTCACGAAATCATAAACCTGATCGGGATCGGTGTAGCTGCCTTCGCCGGCCGCCACCTTGACCTCATCCTCAACGCCTTCAAGCCGTCCGAGCTCGCCCTCCACGACCACGCCGTGGTCGTGCGCATATTCAACCACCTTTTTGGTGAGCGCAACGTTTTCTTCGTAAGAATGGTGGCTGCCGTCGATCATCACGGAGGTGAAGCCGCCGTCGATACAGCTCTTGCAGATGTCAAACCCGTCGCCGTGGTCAAGGTGCAGGCAGATGGGCAGGCCTGTCTCAATGACGGCCGCCTCCACGAGCTTCATCAGATAAGTATGGTTGGCGTACTTGCGCGCGCCGGCGGAAACCTGAAGGATCAGCGGTGCGCTGAGCTCCTTCGCCGCCTCGGTGATGCCCTGAACGATCTCCATGTTGTTGACGTTGAACGCGCCGATGGCATAACCGCCCTCGTATGCTTTTTTGAACATTTCGGTGCTGGTGACAAGTGGCATATAATACTCTCCTTTAAAAATAATTCGGCCTCTGCGCTGCCGCACACATATCTAACTTTATTATACCGCGTTTGCCCCGGGTTTCAACACCGGGGCGGCATATTTTGCTAAGCTGATTGTGATATGGAGAGAAAGCGGGTATAATTACCAATAGCGACAGTACAGAAAGCAGAATCCATCTGCCGAAAGGAATTTCATACCATGAGAAAGCTTCTTTCCCTGATCGTCCCCGTGTTCAACGAGGAGGACGTGATCGACGTTTCCTTTGCGCGCATGGATGCGGCAATGCGCGCGCTTCCCTATGAATACGAGATCATCTATGTCAACGATGGCAGCCGGGATACCACCATGGCGCATCTGCGCAGCATCGCGGCGGAAAACCCGCAGGTGAGGGTGCTTTCCTTCTCCCGCAACTTCGGCCATCAGCTTGCCGTCACGGCCGGCATGGATGCGGCGCGCGGCGATGCGCTTGTGATCATCGATGTGGATTTGCAGGATCCGCCGGAGATTATCGCGGAGCTTGTGAAGGCATGGGAAAACGGCGCGGACATCGCGTACGGCAAGCGCCTGAAGCGCGAGGGGGAAACCATCTTCAAAAAGTTCACCGCATTTTGCTATTACCGGCTGCTCAGCGCCATGAGCGCCTATCCGATCCCGCTTGACACGGGGGATTTCCGCCTGCTGGACCGCAAGGTGGCAGATGTGTTCCTGCGCATGCGGGAACATAACCGCTTTCTGCGCGGCATGAGCGGTTGGATGGGCTTTACGGCGGTGCCGGTGGAGTATGTGCGCCACGAGCGCTATGCGGGCAGCACGAAGTACACCCTCAAAAAGATGCTCAAACTCGCCTTTGACGGAATCATCGGCTTTTCGGACAGGCCGCTTACGCTTGTGGGCTGGCTGGGCGGCGCGGTGTGCGCTCTTTCGCTTGCAGGCTTCGTCGCGCTCATCATATGTGCGGCGACCGTCGGCTGTGCGCCCTGGCTTTGGGCGGTGTGCGGCCTTGCGTTGCTCAACGGCGCGGTCCTCGTTGCCCTTGGCGTGCAGGGCGCGTACATGAACCGTATGTATGATGAACTCAAGGGCCGCCCGCTCTACATCCTTGCCGAAAGCATCAATATACAAAAGGAGTGATTTGCATATGACGGACCCGCGCATCGAAACCCTGGCGAAAAACCTGATCGGCTTCTCCTGCAACGTGCAGAGGGGCGAAAACGTGCTCATTGAAACCTATGGCGATTGCGACGCACTTTTGCTTGCGCTCATCCGCGAAACGTACGCTGCGGGGGCAAACCCGTTCGTTTGGCGGCGGGACAACGCCGTACAGCGCGCGATTGCGATGGGCGCTGCGGATGCGCAGCTTGACCTGATGGCGCGTGTGGACAAGGAACTGATGGAAAACATGCAGGCGTACATCGGCATCCGCGGCGGCAACAACAACGCCGAGATGAGCGATGTGCCCACGGCGCAGCGCGAACGCATGAGCCGCCGCTATTCCAACCCTGTGCACAGCGAGATCCGCGTGCCGAAAACGAAGTGGTGCGTGATGCGCTATCCTTCGCCCGGCATGGCGCAGATGGCGAATCTGTCCACCGAAGCGTTTGAGGATTACTACTTCAACGTCTGCAACCTGGACTATTCCAAAATGGACCGCGCAATGGACCCGCTCAAAGCGCTGATGGAAAAAACGGACATGGTGCGCATCGTGGGGCCGGGAACAGACCTTTCCTTTTCCATCAAAGGCCTGCCGGCGATCAAGTGCGCGGGCGAATGCAATATCCCGGATGGCGAACTCTTTACCGCTCCGGTGCAGGGCAGCATCAACGGCGTGCTCTCCTACAATACGCCGTCGGTGTTTGAAGGCTTCACGTTTGAAAACATTGTGCTCACGTTTGAAAACGGGCGCATCGTGAAGGCGGACGCGAACGACGCAGAGCGCATCAATAAGATTTTTGACCGCGATGAAGGCGCGCGCAGCGTGGGCGAATTCGCAATCGGCGTGAACCCGTACATCACAGCGCCCATGAAGGACACGCTCTTTGACGAGAAGATCGCGGGCAGCTTTCACTTCACGCCCGGCCGTTGCTATGACGATTGCGACAACGGCAACCGCTCCGGCATCCATTGGGACCTCGTGTGCATCCAAACGCCGGAATACGGCGGCGGAGAGATGTATTTCGACGGCGTGCTCGTCCGCAGGGACGGCCGCTTTGTGCTGCCGGAGCTTTCCGCGCTGAACCCTGAGAATCTGAAGTAAACGGATGGGGCGCTTTCTGAAAGGGGAAGCGCCCGACTTTGTTTGTTTTTTATATAACGATCGCTTATAGGCTTCTTCCCAATTATAGGAAAAATGCAGGATGAGGAAAAATGCGTTGCATATTTCCGGTGTTCTGTTTAATATTAAGAAGGAAATGCAGGTGACGGAGCCCGCGGCAGAGCCGCGGACTTTGCATAGATTTTAAACGGTTTATCATAATTTTTAGGAGGAATGAGAAAATGACAATTAAAGTTGGCATCAACGGCTTTGGCCGGATTGGCCGCCTGGTGCTGCGCGCGGCGGCAGACAACCCGGAAATCGACATTGTGGGCATTAACGATCCTTTTATCGACCTGGACTATATGGTCTATATGACCAAGTACGATACCGTGCACGGCGCGTTCCGTGGCGAAGTGGAAGCGCGGGACGGCAAGCTTGTTGTGAATGGAAAAGAAATTGCGGTCTATGCGATCATGGATGCATGCGATATCCCGTGGCACGCGTGCGGCGCGGAATACATCGTGGAATCCACCGGCATTAACACCACCACCGAAAAGTCCTCCCAGCACTTTAAGGGCGGCGCGAAGAAGGTCGTCATTTCCGCACCTTCCTCCGATGCGCCGATGTTCGTGATGGGCGTGAACCAAAACGCGTACACGAAGGACATGAACGTTGTCTCCAACGCAAGCTGCACAACTAACTGCCTTGCGCCGCTTGCCAAGGTCATTCACGACAACTTCGGCATCGTTGAGGGCCTGATGACAACGGTGCATTCCATCACCGCAACACAGAAGACCGTTGACGGCCCATCCAAGAAGGATTGGCGCGGCGGCCGCGCGGCGGCGCACAACATTATCCCGAGCTCTACCGGTGCTGCAAAGGCTGTGGGCAAGGTCATTCCGTCCCTCAACGGCAAGCTGACCGGCATGAGCCTGCGCGTGCCCACGCCGGATGTTTCCGTTGTGGATTTGACCTGCCGCCTTGAGAAGGGCGCAAGCTATGATGAAATCAAGGCCGTGATGAAGGCGGCTTCCGAATCCCCGGAATGGAAGGGCATCATCGGCTACACGGAGGATTCCGTTGTTTCTTCCGACTTTTACACCGATCCTCGCACCTCCATTTTCGATGCGGGTGCAGGCATCAGCCTGAACGAGCATTTTGTAAAGCTCGTCGCCTGGTATGACAACGAATGGGGCTATTCCAACAAGGTGCTTGACCTCATTGCCCATATGGCAAAGGTGGATGCGGAGTAACATCGGAGAAACGAATTATTATACAGTTTAAACATAGACATGCGGGAACCTGCAGCTTGCAAGCTCCCGCTTTTTGTTATGCATTGCACAAACAGAATTCCACCCAAAGGGCTGTGTTAAAAAAATATCATAAGCGATAATTTTAGAAAACGGTGTTGACATAAGCATATATTATGCTATAATCCCGACTTGGGGAGGATAGGATATCCTCCTGAAATATGAAAAATATAAGTCAATCGGGAGGATATGCAGGCATGGCTGTCAAGGTTGGCATCAACGGATTTGGTCGCATCGGGAGAACGGTTTTGCGCATCGCGGCGGAGCGGCCGGATGAAATCGAGCTTTGCGGGATCAATCTGCGCAAGGCGGATCTGGATTACATGGTCTACCTGATGAAGTATGATTCCGTGTTCGGGCGGTTCCCGGGCGAAATCGAGGAATGCGGAAACGGCATCCGCATCAACGGGCATGCGGTGGCTGTGTTCGGTGAAAGCAACGCCGCGGACATCCCATGGGACGCCTGCGGCGCGGAATACATCGTGGAATCCACCGGCCAATTCAACACCACGGAGCTTGCCTCCGGCCACCTTGTGCATGGCGCGAAGAAGGTCGTTCTTTCCGCGCCGGCGAAGGATACCCAAACGCCGACCTATGTGATGGGCGTGAACCACACCGAATATGACCCGAAGCATAACGTGGTTTCCAACGCAAGCTGCACAACCAACTGCCTTGCGCCCCTTGCGAAGATCATCCACGACAATTTCGGCATCACGCAGGGGCTGATGTCCACCATCCATTCTGCAACCTCCAAGCAGAAGCCGGTCGACAACCGTGCCGGGCGCGACTACCGCACCGGCCGCTCCGTGTTCAACAACATCATCCCTTCCACCACCGGCGCAGCCAAGGCGGTTGGGCTTGTGATGCCGGAGCTCAAGGGGAAGCTCACGGGCATGAGCTTCCGCGTGCCGACGAACGACGTTTCCGTCGTTGACCTGACGGCGCGCCTCAGCCGCCCGACAACGTACACGGAGATTTGCGCTACGATCGAGGAGGCCTCCCGCACCACGATGAAGGGCATCGTCACCTTCACGAAGGACGAGGTCGTATCCACCGACATGAAGGGTGAGAGCCACACCTGCATCTTCGATGAAAACGCGGGCATCATGCTGGACAGCGATTTTGTGAAACTCATTGCCTGGTATGACAACGAGTGGGGCTATTCCTGCAAGGTGCTGGATTTGATCCAGTACATGGCGCAGGTGGATGAATAACTGCCAATCATATAAGAATTCCAACAGGCTCCCTCAAAAGGGAGTCTTTTGTGTAAGGCTATCTTTCACATTGCACTGGAATTACTTCAGCCTGTATTCCATCCTGCGTACGCGGTCGGTCATGCCGCCGCATGTGCTGGTACAGCTGATCGAACAGGAAACGGAAGCGTTGGCAGATGGCGCGCGACAGCAGGGATGAAATATGTTACAATACCCCAAAACAAAGAATGGAGCATATACGGATGAAGATTACAGTGCTGGATGGATTTCTCGTCAACCCCGGGGACATCTCCTGGGAGCCAATTGCAGGGCAGGGCGAATTCGTGCTGTATGAGGCCACGGAGCCGGATGAAGTGATCGCTCACATCGGCAACGCTGAAGCGGTGTTTGTCAACCGCTGCACCATCGGCGCGGCGGCGATGGACGCCTGCCCGGATCTGCGGTTCATCAACACGTTTGCAACCGGCTTTAATATGATCGACATCGCGGCGGCAAAGGAGCGGGGCATCACCGTGTGCAACGTTCCCGCATACAGCACGCACGCCGTGGCACAGATGGCGGCGGCGCTGCTGCTGCAAATTGCCTGCAATACGGCGCTGTTCGACCATTACGTGAAAACATGTGGCTGGGTAGAGACGGCAGACCGCGCGTTGACCGCGATCCCGCATATGGAGCTTGCGGGAAAGACCATCGGCATCATCGGCCTTGGGGACATCGGCGGAAACATGGCGCGGATTGCGCAGGCGCTCGGCATGCAGGTGCTTGCATATCGGCGGCATCCGGATGCGGCGCTTGAAAACGAGCATCTGCATTTCGTTTCATTGGAGGAACTGTACGCACGTTCAGACGTCATCAGCATCCATTGCCCGCTAAACGATGAAAGCCGCGGCATGATCGGCGAAGCGGCCATTGCAAGGATGCGGGACGGCGCGATCCTGATCAACACGGCGCGCGGCGCGATCCTGGATGACGCGGCTGTGGTGCGCGCGCTCAATTCCGGCAAGCTTTATGCCGTTGGCGCGGACGTATTTGCGCCCGAGCCCTGCGGGAAAGATCACCCGCTTGCTACGCATCCGCGCTGTGTCGCCACGCCGCATGTGGGCTGGGCGCCGCGCGAAACGCGGGAGCGCGTGATCCGCTATTGCGCGGAAAACCTTGCGGCCTGGCGTACAGGCAAGCCGCAGAACCGGGTCGTATAAACCAAAAATGCAGCCTTCCGGTTTTTGCCGGAAGGCTGTTTTGCGTTTTGGCGGCATTCTATTCAAATCGCCAGCACAAGGCCGAAAAGCGCCGCAGCGAGCGCCGGAATGGAAACGGCAGCCCCATAGCGGAGGAAGCGGCCGAAGCCGAGCTTCACACCATGGTTTTTGAGCATCCCTGTCCACATGATGCCCGCAAGCGCGCCGAGGGGCGTGAAAAATGCGCCGAGGTTGGAGCCGATCACGGAAGCATAAAGCGCAGCGGTGTGCGCCGCGCTTGGCAGATCGGAAACAACCGAAGAGAACAGCACGCTCATGGGAATGTTGTTGATGAGGTTTGCCGCAAGGAAGGAGGACACGCCATAGCTTGCAACCGGGTGCGCGCTGCCGAGGAAGGCGCCGATGCTGCGGGTGAAACCATACTTATCGAGCGCAAGCACCAGCACGAACATGGAAAGGATGAAGGGGACGATCTCCCACGGCGCGGCGTGAAATGCATCGCGCAACAACGAAAGCCCACGCCCGCGGCGCAGCAGGTAGGCTCCCGAGAGCAGGAACAGGCTGCAAAAGAACGCGAAGCAGATGAGCCACATCGGCAGGTCCAAATAAGAAGAAAAAACCAGCAGCACGATGCACAGCGCAAGATGTACGACCCCGAGCCGCACGAGCACGGGATCCTCCGGCGCTTTTTCCAGAACGGAGTGGGAAAGCTCGCCGCGCAGCTTTCTGCGGAACAGCAGGTACAGCATGCCGAAGGAGGCGAAGCCCGCAAACAGCGTGGGCAGCAGCATCACGGCAGTGTATCCAAGGAAGGAAACGTTTGCCGCCGTCGCAAGGTAGATGTTCGTGGGGTTGCCGATCATGAGCGCCATGCTCCAGGTGTTTGCGGCGACAAATTCGCATATAAGGTAAGGGATGGGGTCAATTTTGGCATCCCGCGCGAAATAGCAGATGAACGGTGTAAACGTGAGCACGATGATGTCGTTGGAGGTAAACACCGTCAGCACGGATACAAGCGCATAGAGCAGCACGAACAGCCGCAGTTGGCTCGCGTTCTGGCGCTGCAACACGGCGGTGGCCAAATAGCGGAAGAACCCTGCGCAGTCCAAAAAGATGGAGATCAATGTCATCGAAAGGAACAGCACAAGGATTTTAAGCGGGTTGATGCTGCTTTGCGCGGTAAGCCCTGTGAACACCTCCCGCGGGGAGAGCGTGCCGCAAAGCATCAGAACGGCAGCGCCGAGAAACGGAACAACCCAGAAGATATTCACGTTGTGCCCCTTGACCCGCACCGAGGGCTTCACGAGCACAACGGTGACAAGCGCCGCGCAGGTCATTGGGGAAACAGCAGCCACAAGGTTCATACCAATCGCCTCCCGTGCAAAAACGCACACGAGCGGTATTATAGCACTGTGCGCGGGCGGGCGCAATGGGGATGCGTTTCAAACGATATGCGTTCCTGTAAACCGGGAGGGGGAAGATAGCGTTTGACGCCACGTAGGACAATATGGTAATCTTTAATTACAATCCTTTGCTTCAAGAAATATCAATTAAAGAAAAACAAACGCATAAATTCAACGGAGGTGCAGCGAAATGGACGAAATGCATGAAAAGAACATCCGAGAAGCCGCCGAAGAAACCACGCCGGCCCAATGCATTTGGGGCGCGCTGATCTTCAGTGCGGCGGCTGGCGTGCTGAATGTGCTTGCGATGTTTTTTGATTGGGATGTGCGTACCGTCACGCTCTCATGCGCCCTGCTCAGCGCGGTATTCGCGGTGCGTGCGCTCGTGCTGCTGCGCAACAAGAATAAAACGCGGGAGGCGGAGGGCGGCTCGGCTGCGGAGAAAGAATAAACAGCCCTTTCCCTTGACTTTCCCCCGCACTTCCGCTATAATCCTTGCAGTATCGGAACTTGGGCGAAGAAGCGGAACAGTAGGGAACGAGCCACCAAAAGAGAGCTGCCGGGCGGTGCAAGGCAGCGGGGCGGAATCCCGAAGCTCGCCGCGGAGCCTCCGGCGCTGAACCAAAGAGTAGGCGCGGCGCATCCCTGCGTTATGGGGCATGAGTGGGCGCGCCTGCGCCAACGGGAGTGGTACCGCGGCCAATGGCCGTCTCTTGGATGCAAGAGGCGGCTTTTTATTTTATGAAAAGCGAAGATAAATTGGAGGAAGCAACATATGTCACAACGGTATGACCATGACGCCGTGGAGGCGAAATGGCAAAAGAAATGGGAGGAAGCGCGCTGCTTTGAGGCGAGCGAGGATCATTCCAAGCCGAAGTTTTACGGCCTCATCGAGTTCCCGTATCCCTCCGGGCAGGGGCTGCACGTCGGCCACCCGCTGAGCAACACGGCAATCGATATCATCTGCCGCAAGCGCCGTATGGAGGGCTATAACGTCCTCTTCCCGATGGGCTATGACGCGTTTGGCCTGCCCACGGAGAATTACGCCATCAAAACGGGCATTCACCCCGCAAAGGTCACGGAGCAGAACATCGCCCGCTTCCGCAGCCAGCTCAAGCGCCTCGGCTTCTCGTTTGACTGGTCGCGCGAGGTGAACACCACCGACCCCGGCTATTATAAATGGACGCAGTGGATCTTCCTGAAGCTCTTTGAGCACGGCCTTGCCTATAAGGCGGAGATCCCGATCAACTTCTGCACCTCCTGCAAGGTCGGCCTTGCGAACGAGGAGGTTGTGGACGGGCATTGCGAACGTTGCGGCGGCGAGGTTGTGCAGAAGGTGCGCAGCCAGTGGATGCTGCGCATCACAGCCTATGCCCAGCGCCTGATCGACGACCTTGATGCCGTGGATTTCATCGAGCGCGTCAAAACGCAGCAGCGCAACTGGATCGGCAGGAGCGAGGGCGCGGAGGTTGATTTTGCGCTCGCCGGCACGGAAGACAAACTGCGCGTGTTCACCACCCGCTGCGATACGCTTTTCGGCGCAACGTACATGGTTATGTCGCCGGAGCATCCGTATATTGAAAAGTATCGGGACCGCATTGAAAACTGGGCGGAAGTGCAGGCCTACCGTGAGGCAGCCGCGCGCAAGAGCGATTTTGAGCGCAGCGAGCTGACCAAGGAAAAGACAGGCGTGCCGCTCAAGGGGCTAAACGCCGTCAACCCGGCCACGGGCAGGGAAATCCCGGTCTGGATTTCCGATTATGTGCTCATGACCTACGGCACGGGCGCGATCATGGCCGTGCCTGCGCACGATACGCGCGACTATGCGTTTGCAAAGGCGTTCAACCTGCCGATCATCGAGGTTGTAGCAGGCGGCAACGTGGAAAAGGAAGCGTTTACCGATTGCGAAACCGGCAGGATGGTCAACTCCGGGTTCCTGAACGGCCTTGAGGTGGAGCAGGCCAAGGAGAAGATGATCACCTGGCTGGAGGAGCAGGGCATCGGCGCGCGGAAGGTGAATTACAAGCTGCGCGACTGGGTGTTCAGCCGCCAGCGTTACTGGGGCGAACCTATCCCGCTCGTACACTGCGAGAAGTGCGGCTGGGTGCCGCTGCCGGAAAGCGAGCTGCCGCTCGTGCTGCCGGAGATCGACGATTACACGCCCTCGGACGACGGCTCTTCTGCGCTTTCCCGCGCAAAGGAGTGGATTCACACCACCTGCCCCAAGTGCGGTGGTCCGGCCGAGCGCGAAACGGATACCATGCCCAACTGGGCCGGTTCCAGCTGGTACTTCCTGCGCTATTGCGACCCGCATAACGACAAGGAATTCGCAAGCCGGGAGGCGCTCGATTACTGGATGCCTGTGGATTGGTACAACGGCGGCATGGAGCACACCACGCTGCACGTGCTGTATTCCCGCTTCTGGCACAAGTTCCTGTATGACATTGGCCTTGTGCCCACACCCGAACCGTATCAGAAGCGCACGAGCCACGGCATGATCCTTGGCGAGAATGGCGAGAAAATGTCCAAGTCCCGCGGCAATGTCATCAATCCGGATGACATCGTGGCGGAAATGGGCGCGGACTCCTTCCGCCTGTATGAGATGTTCATGGGCGCGTTCGATCAGCCCAAGCCCTGGAGCACGACCTCCGCGCGCGGATGCCGCCGCTTTCTCGATCGAGTATGGCGTTTGCAGGATATGCTTTCCGCCGAATCCGGCGTGCGGGATGACCTTAAGGCGTCTTTGCACGGCATGATCAAGAAGGTCAGCGAGGATTACGAGGCAATGAAGTACAACACCGCCATCGCTGCGATGATGAGCTTTGTCAACGATGTGTACGCCAAGGGCGATATCACAAAAGAAGAGTTCCATGCGTTGCTCACGCTCCTCAACCCCGTTGCGCCGCACATTACGGAGGAACTCAACGAGCTGCTGGGCTATGAAACGCCGCTGTATGCCTCCACCTGGCCGAAGTGGGATGAAGCTGCGCTCGTGGCTTCCACCGTTGAACTCGGTGTGCAGGTGAACGGTAAGGTGCGTGCCCGCGTGACCGTGCCCGCCGGCCTTTCCAAGGAGGAGACTGAGACGCAGGTGCTTGCGGCGCCGGAGGTACAGCCCTGGATTGAAGGGAAAACCGTGCGCAAGGTGATCGCGGTCAAGAACATCGTGAACATCGTTGTGGCATAACGAAAAGAACATCCGACGGGAGGACGCCCTGTTTTCAGGGCGTCCTCATTTTGATTATTATAAATGATATATAATTGCCAATAGGGTTTACAGGAGAAAAAACAGAGGTATAATAAAAAGAAAGGAGCAAAAAGCTATGAAAAAGGCCATTTCTTTGTTTCTTGCCATGTGTTTTGGCGTTTGTTTCTGCCTTTCGGCTTCCGCACAGAGTTCAGGAAATTATATATGTGGAGCGATAGAAACTCCAAACGGAATACCGGCAGATGAAAGCGGCCCGCAGGAACGGGGGAGCTATGTTCCGGATGAATATTCGCCCCTTCCGTTGGAAGCGCGCGCAAAAATAAGTAGCTCGGTATTCACGGATAACTTTTTCAAAACAAGTACGGGCGAAGTATATACAACCTTTAACGGGACGATTGTAGACGCTCTAGGAAACCCTTCAACCGCAGATACTTCGGTAACGATTGCGCTGTACAAGTACCCGGAAGGAACACTTGTTCAATCGCACACATATGGAAGCGCTACGCAGTGGTCAAACCGCATATTGAAGTGGAATGGCCTGGAAAGGACTTACAACTATTACATCAAAATATCAAAACCGTTTGTGCTGGGCACTTTCCTTGATTTCACGCTTGGCGTTTCCCAGTATCCATAAATAAGGTTTCCCAAATTGTTGCGAGAGGAACTATAAGAATATGATAACCGAAATGGAAAGCATGGGAGAGCAGGTTCAACTGCCTTATTGCAAAAAACAACGCTTCCTTGCAAAAGGGATTAGTTTGCACGGCCTGCGGGTGACTGCGGCGATTGCGATTGCGCTATGGGTGGTGGATCGCCGGTTTTCGACACTCCTTGCTGGAGACAGCGGCGGCGTACCGCTTTTGACCGCGCTTTCGTGGATCGCACCGACGCTTTTGATGTTCATTACGGTGGAAGAACTGCGCCTTGCGGAAAATAAGGTACGCTATGTGATGCGGCTGTTGGTGTGCGCTGTGCTGTGCGGGTTGGTTGTGCTGGGGACGAACCTTTTCTTTGATTCAAGGTTTGGCGCATATTGGCCTGCCAATTTCCTTTACGACCTTTTTTATGCCGCAGTCCTTGGTCTTGCGCTGGAGAGCCTTGTGCGGTGGAATGAGATCTCCGGGAAGGAAAAATTCATTCATTTGGCAATGCTCTTTGCCGTGGTAGTAATTGTTGCGCTGTGGCAAAGAGCCCTGGAAATGCTGCACCCGAAGCTGTATGCGGGCGTCCGCATGTTTCGGGCGGACAGTGTGACAAACTTTCTGTGGAATTCTGTGTTTCCTACCGCACACAGGACGGAATATCAGGGCGCATTCATTATCCTGGGCGCTTTGTGGTATGTGTTCGGCAGCCGGAAGACACGCTTATGGGCCCTTACAGCCTATGCGCTCAGCGGTTTTTTGGTAAGCAGCTTCCAATTCGTTCAAAACGACTGGGCGCACTGGTTGGGCTATACGTTGCCGATGGGCATTCTCGGAAACAGAATCGAAGATGCCCGGCAGGTTTGTGCCCTGTTGGCTGTGCCGTTCCTTTTGCTTTATTATAAGCATAACGAAAACGCGGAGATTTCGGAACGTTCGCTGCCACACTCGGCTCCGCTGTTACAAACCGCACTCCCGGTTGCTTCATGCTGCGTTTATGCTTTCAAGCGTTTGGCGGAGATTTGGGGGTGGATTTGATGGCTGAACTGTGAAGGATACAGACCGTATTTTGCGCATATAAAATGGCGCCCTCTTGAAGAGGCGCCATTTTATATGCGCTGTATGTATTGCATGGCTCAGGTGGGAAGCCCCGGCTTGCACACCGCTACGAGCCGTTCGGAGGAGGTGCCGCCCGAACTATCCCATTCACCGATGCAGGTGATGAGCGTAAGCTGCGGCGATTCCGCATTGGCGCTCATCACGGAGGCGGGAACATCTTGATAAGGATAGCGGTCAATGCTGTCGACATAAAACCAGCCCTGCGTGCCGTCCTCGTAATCAATCACAACCGCATCGCCCGCTTTGGCATCCCAAAGCACCTTGAAGGTGCCGGCCACGCCGGCCTTGCTCTTGTGCCCGGCGATGATTGCATTGCCCTCCTCGCCCGGAGCGGGGCGCAGCGAACCGGAAACATTTTCAAGCCAAGTGGCCGCATCCGCGCGGTCGATGACCTCCATCTGGCCGTTTTCCAACACGCCGCCGGGGAATACTTCGCAGCTTTGCTTTGCTTCCACAAAGGAGATGCGCACCGGAACCGGCCGCACATACGGCGTGGGAGAGGGCGTGGGCACAGGCGTTTCACCCGGCGCGGGCGTGGGTTCCGGGGTAGGTTCCGGCGTGGGCGCAGGCGTTTCGGGCATCACAAAATCCGGGTCGGGCAACAGGACGTGCTCTCGTACAAGCAAAAACACGCCGCATGCAAGCAAAAGCGCGCTTGCGGTATACAGCAGCACGCGCACCCATTTGCGGCTCAACAGCCCCGGCTTATGATCCATAAAGCCTGTCCTCCTGAAAGAAGCATTGCCTCATAATATAGCATAAATGGTAACATGCGTCAAACCTGGCAACCGCCTTGCGCGCAGTGGGAAAGGCGCAGTATAATGGCGGAAGCATATTAAACTGCGGAGGCTTGTATTCATGAAACGGTTTAAGACGTTCTTCTGTGCGGCGCTGTGCGCGCTGCTTGTGTGCGGATGCGCACAGCCTGCGGAAAACGCCGTTCCCACGGCGGCCCCTACGCTTGCTCCCACCCCTGAACCTACGCCCGAGCCTACTACGGAGCCGCTGCTGCCGGTGGTGGAATACAACCTGTGTGACGGCGACTGCATTGAGGCGGACTTTGATGGGGACGGCGTTTCGGATTCCATCACATTTTCGGGCGAGATGGAGGTTACGTTCACGGTGAAAGCTGCGGGCTGTGAGGAATTTACCTGCACGATGCCGTGCGCTTTCGGCAGGGGGAGCGTGCTGGGGCTCGATTTCGGCGATGGGGCATATACCTGGATCTTCAGCTCAAACATGGGATTCAACGGCGGTGCGGGCGCGATTTATACCACAGTCTACCGCCTGCAGGATGGGAAATATGAACTCTTTTTAGAATCGCTGCCCATGCAGCAGTTTACCGGCAGCATCGGAGCGGATGGGGCAAGCCTTACGATTGAAAGCGTTACTGGCTTGGTGCAGGAGGGGGTGCTCGCGGAGAACGGGAGCGAAATTATCGCGAACACCACCCTTGAAACGGATCCCATTTGTCTGGTATCCTGGGTTTATGAAGAGGAAGCGGGAAGGTACGATGTCGTTGTGGATCAATATGTTTATTCCAGCGCCATGCACATCGCAGGCGTTGCAATGTGCCACACGCAGCTCTGCTTTTCGGATGGGGAATTTTCTGTCGTTCGCCAGTGGGCGGACCTTCGGTAAACGCTGTTCCGCCTCTTTTTAAAGGGAAGCATTGGGGGGACGGTGCGTCGTCTCCTTTTGAAAAGAACCCGACATGCCTGAGAATTCCCGCATTCTCTGCCGCCGCAACCGGCGGTTGACAAAAAGAAGCCGGCGGTTGGTGGCGCGTTTTCCCGCCCATCAGCTATACTCGCCCGGAAGGAGTTGATGGAATATGACCATTGGACAACGCATTGCAGAACTGCGCAGGCAAAATAACCTTTCGCAGGAAGCGCTGGGAGAAGCGCTCGGCGTGACGCGCCAATCTATCTCCAAATGGGAGAGCGACGGCGCTTTGCCCGAAATTGAAAAGCTTGTGGCCATGAGCCGCCTGTTCGGCGTGTCCGTGGGCGCGCTGCTCGGCGTGGAGGAGGAAACGCCTGCGGAGGGAGCGGAACTGGGCAAAACACGGCAGGAAAGCGAGTTGAGCGAGGCGCAGCTGCGCATGGTCGAGGAAATCGTCGCGCGCTATACGGACGCGCTGCGGGAAGAAACGCTTCGGCAGGAACAGGCCAGAAGGGAAGATGCGCAGAAGGAGGCGCAGAAGGCGGCGGAGAAGAAAAAGCCTGGGAAAAAAGCTATCCTCGCAGGCGCTTTCTGCGCGGGTTTGCTGCTATACGGCATCATCAGCCTGTTTTCCCGCCTGGAACGCCTGGACAACAACTACACCAGCCTGAGCCATTCCATCAATAACGTAACGGATAGCGTCAACCGGCAGATCAGCGGCATCGCCTGGCAGGTGGAAAGCATCCTGAACGAGCAGAATGCGCTTACGGCGGATTTTGGCACATCGGTTGCCGAGGTGAATGCAAAGGAAATGACGGTTTCGTTCGATGTGTATGCCGTGCCCAAAACGTATGAAGCCGGCATGACGGTGGAATTCCTGGCGGAATCCGACAACGGCGAAACGCACAGCGCAGAAGGGATCGAGGGCGCAAATGCACGCTTTTCCGGCCGCATCACCTGTCCGCTTACGGAAAATTCCGTCATCACGGTCAGCGCGGCGTTCATGCGCGGCGGCGTGCGGGAAACACAGGTGCTGGATTCTTACGATTATATTTACCAAAACGTGCTGCCCGAAGTTTCCGTGACCAGCTTTATGCTGCGCAGGGATGCGGTGCCGGGCGTTCCGTTCCCCCTTGCGCGCGAAAATGTATTCGTCCATTCCTGGGGGCCGGAAAAGCTGTGGAACTTTGTGCCGGAGGTGCCGCGCGTTGCGCGCGTCCGCGTGGGATTTTTCGTGAACGGAGCGCTTGCTGCCTGGGCAGAGCCGGATGCCGGCAACCCGCAGCCCATTACGGGCGTGGATGCGGACGGCAACGCAACATCGGTCGCTATGCCTACCATGGGCGAGGAAGCTCTGCTTTTTACATTCCCGGAGTGTGAAGTCACCCTGCAGGATGGGGATTTCTTCTGCGTTGCAGCCGTGGTAGAGGATCAGTTCGGCCACGAGCGTGTAGTGACGGACGGCGTATATCAAATCACGGGCACCGGGGAAGAAAGCGCGCGTGTGGACGATTACGATGCAGAGGAGGAGATCGCCTGGAAATATTGAACAAAACTTCGGGGGATTTTCCTCTTGCATTTGACAAACGCTTTGCGATATAATTATAATGGCATCTTGTTTTAGAAAAACGGCGATCGACTCCTTTGAGCCGCTCACTTTTTGTTTTTCAAAATTAATTTTGCAAGGATCGGGAGGAACATATGGCAACGAAATTCGTATTCATCACCGGCGGCGTGGTCTCATCCCTTGGCAAGGGCATCACTGCGGCGGCGCTTGGCCGCCTGCTCAAGTGCAGGGGATATAGCGTATCCGTCTGCAAACTGGATCCTTATCTGAATGTGGACCCCGGTACAATGAACCCGTACCAGCATGGCGAAGTGTATGTGACGGATGACGGAGCGGAGACCGATCTGGACATCGGCCATTACGAGCGGTTCATCGATGAAAAGCTTTCCCGGGACAACAACGCAACTTCCGGCCAGATTTACCAGACGGTCATCGAGCGTGAACGCGCAGGCGGCTATAACGGCGGCACGGTGCAGATCATCCCGCACATCACGGATGAAATTCAGGCGCGCGTGATGCGCGCGGCTGCGCGCACGCATCCGGATGTGCTGATTGTGGAGATCGGCGGCACGGTGGGCGACATCGAGGGCCAGCCGTTCCTTGAGGCCATCCGCCAAATTCGCTGGAGCGTGGGCCCGGAAAACAGCGCGTTTATCCATGTAACGCTGATTCCATATCTGCACGCGGCGGGAGAACTCAAATCCAAACCAACGCAGCACAGCGTGAAGGAGCTGCTTTCCATCGGCATCCAGCCGGATATTCTTGTCTGCCGCAGCGAAATGCCCGTTGGACCCGATCTGCGCGGGAAGATCGCGCGCTTTTGCAATGTGGATGCGGATTGCGTGATTGAGAACCTCAACGCGCCTTCGCTGTATTCCGTGCCGCTCATGCTGGAGGAAGAAGGGCTGTGTCGCGCTGTGTGCAAAAAACTTTGCCTCGCGCAGCGTGAAGCGAAGCTTGATGCATGGCGGGAGATGGTGCGCAGGGAACAGTTCCCGAACAAGAAATGCAAAATTGCAATTGTGGGGAAATACATTCAATTGCAGGATGCTTACCTGAGTATTGTGGAGTCATTAAAGCATGCCGGAATTGCAAATGATGCGCGCGTGGAGATTTGGATGGTTGCGGCAGAGGATGTGACGGACGGAAACGCCGCAACGCTTCTCGCGGATGCGGACGGCGTGCTCATCCCGGGCGGCTTTGGCACGCGCGGGCTCGCGGGAAAAATTGCCGCAGCGCGGTATGCGCGGGAAAACGGCGTGCCGATGCTTGGAATTTGCCTCGGCATGCAAATGGCGGTGGTGGAATTTGCGCGCAACGTATTGGGATATGGGGATGCGCATTCTTCGGAGGTTGATCCGGATACGAAGCACCCTGTGATCGACCTGATGCCGGATCAGCTGCAAAACCTGGATGCGCAAAGCGGCGCTATGAAGATCGGCGGCACGCTGCGCCTCGGCGGGTATGACTGCACGATCCAGCCCAATACGCTCGCCGCGCGGCTATATGGGAAAGAAACGATTCGCGAACGGCATCGCCACCGCTACGAGTTCAACAACGCCTTCCGCGGGGATTTCGTGAGGGCGGGCATGGTGCTTTCCGGCCGCAACGAGCTGCGCGACCTAGTGGAGATCGTCGAGCTTCCGGACCACCCGTTTTATATCGGCGTGCAGTTCCACCCGGAATTTCAATCTCGGCCGGACAGCCCGCATCCGCTGTTCACAGGCCTTGTGGCCGCAGCGCTCAAAGCGCGGGGATAAAATCAGGGGGCGCCCGGCCGGGCGTCCCCCTTTGCTGAATCGCTTTGCTTATTTATTCTGCCGGAACGATCGCGAGCGCGGCAACGCTTGCATCAAACGCATCCAGCCATTCGCTTCCCGGCATCTGCGCGAGCGCGAGCGTGCAGGAGGAATCTCCGGCATTGATCACGTACTGTGCGGTAACGATGTCGATTTCAGACACGGTGTAATGGAAGACCATATGCAGCGCGGGCTGGCCGGCAACCTCCGTGTACTCAAACTGATCGAACTCAATGGCTACGGTGGTGTTAAACGCATCGCTCAGGGATTGGTCCAACGTCATCTTCAGCATGTCGCTGGTGTACAGTTTCATTGCAAGGGCGGTATCCGAAGCGGCAACGAGCATGTTGATGTTGGAAGAATCCGTGGGATAGTTCGGCGCATAATACAGCGTTTCATTGTTGCTGTCCGCGAAAAATCCTTCCGGCGGCGTATACTGGAACTGGAAGCTTGTGGCCGCAGCAGTCGGCTCGGGCGTGGGTTCCGGTGTGGGCTCGGGCGTGGGTGCGACAGTCGATTCCGGCGTGGGCTCGGGCGTGGGCGCAAGCGTGGGTTCCGCGGTGGGCGTTGCAGCCGGCTCCGCAGGCGCGCAGGCAAACGCGCACACCGAAAGAAGCAATGCGAGTAAACAAAATACAAAACGTTTCATTTCATAGTACCCCCAATCAAGTTTTATATATTTTAACGCTGCTGCACCGGGTCAGAGCTGCTTGGCTGCTTTGCTTTTTTCAACTCAAGCACCGAAGCAAACACGATTCCGGCGAGGATCAGGCCTGCGCCGCAGCATGCGGTAAAATCCATCCGCTCGTTCAGGATAAAATAAGCCGCAACGGCCGTGAACAGCGGCTCTGTGCACCAGGTGAGCGCGCCGAAAGCGGGCGACACGTGCATGAGCGCAATGTTTTGGAACAGGTAAGCAAGGAACGTACAGCCGAGCGCAAGATACAGCACCAGCCACCAGCCGGCAGGGCCAATTGCGGAAAACACAGGCATGCCCTCGAGCAGGAAGGCGGCGGCAAGACAGCAGAGGAAGCACACCGCACACTGGATCGTGCAAAGCACAATCGCATCCACATCCTTCAAAAACTTACCGCTCAGCGTCAGCATAAAGGAGGTGGAAAGGGAGGACAACAAGGCGAGCAGTTCTCCCCGCCCAAAGGAGGAAAACGAGCCGCCGCAGATGAAATACATGCCCGCCACTACGATGAATACGGGCAGGATCTGGCGCAAATCCAGCTTTTCCTTGAGCAGCGGCACGGAAAGGAACGGCGCGATCACAACGGCAAGCGCCATAAAAAAGCCCGCGTTCGTGGCGGTGGTATACACGAGCGAAAGGAAGCCGAACATAAATGCGGCCGCCGTGCAGAGCGAAACGAGCACGCAGGGCATGAGGTCCCGCTTTCGCACGCGGCTGAAGAACCGCTTGCCGAACAGGGCAAGGAACAGCACGGTGGAAAGCGCATAGCGCAGCGTGAGGCACCACATGGGCGGGATGGAAGCAAAGCCCTGCTTGGAAACGGCGTTTGAAATGCCCCACATCAGGCATTCAAGCACCAGAAGAACCCCGTAAAACACGGGGGAACGGGCGGGCTTCAAACGATCCATCCCCATCACCTCTCCAATCTCTGCACGCGCAATCTGCCATATCCCTGCAAACGAAGGTATCTTATCATAAATGGAACGGTTTTGGAACCCCTTTCACTGCGGCGCGGAGGATGATATAATGCAGGATACAAAGAAAGTGCAATTCCAAAGGAGAAACCAGTTATGCAGTATGATCTGATCGTATTGGGAGGCGGCCCGGCGGGGTACCTTGCCGCCGAGCGCGCGGGCCATGCGGGCCTTTCCGTGCTATGCATTGAGAAGAACAGCGTGGGCGGCGTATGCCTCAATGAAGGCTGCATCCCAACGAAAACCCTGCTTTACAGCGCCAAACTGTACGATGGGGCGCGCTACGGCGATAAATATGGCGTTTCGGCTCCGGCGCTTTCGATCGATCACGCGAAGGTTGTGGCGCGCAAGAACAAGGTCGTAAAGCTGCTTGTAGGCGGCGTGAAGGCCGCGCTTAAACAAAATGGCGTAACGTTGGCTGCAGGCGAAGGCAGGATCGAAGGCCGGGGCGAGGAAGGCTTCCGCGTAAGCGTGGGCGGCGAAATGCACAGCGCGGCAAAGCTTCTCATCGCAACGGGAAGCATGCCTGTTGTTCCGCCCATCTCCGGATTGCGGGAGGCGATGGAGCGCGGTTTCGCGCTCACCAACCGGGAAATCCTTGCGCTTACGGACGCGCCGGAACGGCTCGTTGTGATCGGCGGAGGCGTAATCGGCCTTGAGATGGCCTCCTACTTCAATTCCATCGGCAGCGCTGTCACGGTGATTGAAATGTTAGACCACATCGCGGGCGAAAACGATGCGGAGCTTACGGCGCTTTTGCAGAAGAACTATGAAAAAAGGGGCGTGCGCTTCCTGCTTGGCGCGCGGGTAACGGAAATTACGGAAACCGGCGTGCGCTATGAGAAGGAGGGCGAGGCTGTTCTGGTTGCAGCGGACAAGGTCCTGCTTTCTATTGGCCGGCGTGCGAATACGGCGGAGCTTGGGCTTGAACGGATTGGCGTTGCATTGGAACGCGGTGCGATTGTGACCGATGCGCACATGCGCACCAATGTGCCGGGCGTTTACGCGGCGGGCGATGTAAACGGCAAAAGCATGCTTGCACACACGGCTTACCGGGAGGCGGAGGTTGCCGTGAACGACATTATGGGCGTTGCGGATGAAATGCGCTATCATGCCGTGCCTGCCGTTGTATATACCAACCCGGAGCTTGCAAGCGTGGGAGAAACGGAAGCCACCGCAAAACGAAAAGGGCTTGATATTACGGCTGTGAAACTGCCGATGCGCTTTTCGGGCCGCTATCTTGCCGAAAACGAGGGCGGGGACGGCGTGGCAAAGCTCATTGTGGAGCGTGGGACGCAGCGCGTGATCGGCATGCAGGCGCTTGCCAATTATGCATCGGAGTTTATTTCTACGGCGGCAGTGTTCGTGGAGGCGGGAATGACGCTCGAACAGGTCAGAAAGATCATTTTTCCGCATCCTACTGTGGGAGAGATCATCCGCGAGGCAGCATGGCAGGCAGAATGACGGACGCGGAGTATATGCGCATCGCGCTTTCAGAGGCGCGGCTTGCGGCTGCGGAAGGCGAGGTTCCCGTGGGAGCGGTGCTTTTGCGCGGCGGCACGGTGCTCGCACAGGCCCACAACCGCGTGGAGCAGACGGGCGACCCCACCGCGCACGCCGAACTCCTTTGCCTTCAGGCGGCGGCTGCCGCAGAGGACGCTTGGCGCATGGCGGATTGTACGCTGTATGTTACGCTTGAGCCTTGTGCCATGTGTGCGGGTGCGCTTGTGAACGCGCGCCTTGGCCGCCTGGTGTTTGGCGCGTTTGAGCCGCGCACAGGCTGCTGCGGCAGCGTGTTTGACCTGCTGGATCACGCGTTTCTGCACACGGTTCCCGCCGTGGGCGGCGTTCTTGAGGAGGAATGCGCGGCGGTGCTGCAAACCTTTTTTGCGAGGAAACGGGCATAGGGCGCGGTGTTGGGGGCGTAATAAGCCGGTGCCCTGCACAGCATTAAAATCCAAAACGCCGGGCATGGTGTGTTCCGTGGTAGAGAAGAGAAAATCGCCGGCTGCATCGCCCGGCGAGAGCCATGAAACACACCATGCCCGGCGTTTTGATGTGGCTCTTTCACTGCGGCGGATGCTCCGCCTTCCTTCGGAGAGGAATCTGGCAACGTTATTTTACCGCAAAATGCAGTAAAATGCAATACCGCATTTTGCGGTTGGGTAAACTGTACATGAGGTGAACGGCATGTACAGACGAATCCGGGAGCTGCGGGAGGACGCGGACTTAACGCAGGCACAAATGGCTCAAATTCTAAATTGTTCACAGCAGGTATACAGCAACTATGAATTGGGGCAGCGGGATATTCCGACGGCAGTGCTGATCGCGCTTGCAAAATACCACAAAACCACTGCCGATTATATCCTCGGCCTTACGAACCGCCGGTGAAACAGGTTCCCCAAAACAGGCAATACCGGCTGAGGAAACCGCAGCCGGTATCTTTTGCAGGAAGAGCTTTCAGAACCGGAACTCTGTTGGGGAGGGAGTTGAGTTCCGAAGGAGCAAGCCCCTTAAAAGAAATCATGAAGATCATATCTTTTACGAACATTCCGCTTCGCTTGGCTTCTCTCGATCGCAGGCCTCCTTTCTCAATCTATGCGCCTCTATTGTGAACCCGCTGTGCGGTGTCGCTTTCCGTTTCATTGGCTATAGAATACCCCTAAAATATGGCATGCGTAGGAACGAAACATGAATGATTTGTTGTGGTTTTATGAATAAATGTGGAACGTGAAGCATGCTCTGTGTGCTACGCCAAAATAGGCGATACCGACCGGGGAAACCACAGCCGGTATCTTTTGCAGGAAGGTTTTCAAAAAATCGGAACCTTGTTCGGGGGAGAATTTGGCTCCGAAAGGAGTAAACTCCTTGAGGAAAAATCATAATCATTCATCAATCATTTTTGTTGATTTACCGGGCGTCTGTCTATGGCAAGCCTCCTTTCCCGTCAAAAGCACCTCTATTGTGAACCCGCTTGTGCGGCGGCGCTTTCCGTTTCGTTGTACATAGAATACCCCTAAAATGTGGCATGGGTTGGAACGAAGCATGAATGATTTGTTTAAATTGTATGAACAGAAATTGGATAAGCCAAAAGGGACGGCGCTACCGTCCCTCCTCCATCTGTTGGGTATGAAGTTCCGTTACCCTCTGATTACCTCAAGCGCGGCCTTTGCCACGTTTTCGGGCGTGAAGCCGAATGCGCGGAAGAGCTCGCCCGCAGGCGCGGAAGCGCCGAAGTGGTCAAGGGACACGGTTTTGCCGTCCAGGCCGACATAGCGCGCCCAACCGAAGCTTGAACCGGCCTCGACCGCCACGCGCTTGCGCAGGGACTTGGGAAGAACGCTTTCGCGGTAGGCTTCGTCCTGTTGCTCAAACAACTCCATGCAGGGCATGGAAACGATGCGGGCCGTGTAGCCCTGCACGGCGAGGACGTCCGCTGCCTTCAAAACCAGCTCTACCTCGGAGCCGGAGGCGATGAGGATGACATCCGGCGTCCCTTTGGGTTCGCGCAGGATATACGCGCCGAGCTTTGCGCCTTCGCCCGTTTCCGCAAGTTGCGGCAGGTTCTGGCGGGTGAGCGCCATCACGGAAGGCGCCTTTTGCGTAAGCGCAGTCAGGTAAGCGTACGCGGTCTCCTTCTGGTCCGCCGGGCGGAACACGAAGGTGTTGGGCGTGGCGCGCAGCGCTGCAAGCTGCTCGATGGGCTGATGCGTGGGGCCGTCCTCGCCCACGCCGATGCTGTCATGCGTCAGGATATAGAGCACGGGGAGCTGCATCAGGGCGGAAAGGCGCAGCGCGGGCTTCACATAATCGGAGAACACGAAGAATGTGGCGCAATAGGAGCGCAGGCCGCCGTAGAGCGCAATTCCGTTTGCGATGCAGGCCATCGCAAGTTCACGCACGCCGAAGTGGATGTTTGCGCCTTCGCGGCAATCAGGCGCGAAGAATCCCCGGCCCTTCATCTCCGTTTTGTTGGAGGGGGCAAGGTCGGCGCTTCCTCCGAAGAAGTTGGGCAGATAGGCGGCCAGCTTGTTGAGCACATCGCCGCTCGTTGCGCGTGTGGCCTTCGGGCCTTCCGCAGCAAACAGGCTTTGGTCCGCAAGGAGCGCTTCGGGCAGTTCCGTGCTGTGCCAGGCAAGCCATTCAGCATAAAGCTCGGGGTATGCGGCTTTATAGCGTTCAAGCATAGCGTCATATGCGGCGTTTCCGGCAGCGCAGCGCAGCGCAAGGGTTTCATAATGCGCATAAACTTCGGCCGGAACTTCAAACTTATCGTAAGCCCAACCCAATGCGGCCTTCATCGCGGCAATGTTTTCTTCGCCGAGCGGCTCGCCGTGCGCGCTTGCCTTGCCTTGTTTGGCCGTACCCTGCGCAATATTCGTGCGCACGATGATGAGGGTAGGCTTTTCGGCTTCGGATTTTGCCGCGTCAATCGCCACGCCGATTGCATCCACATCCTCGCCGTTGTCCACGGAGATCACCTGCCAGCCATAGGCGGCATAGCGTGCGGCTACGTTCTCCGCGAAAGAGGTCGCGGTGTCACCCTCGATGGTGATGCGGTTGCTGTCGTAAAGCGCAATGAGCTTGCCGAGCTTCTGCGTGCCTGCAAGGCTTGCGGCTTCTGCGGTAGCACCCTCCATCATGCAGCCGTCGCCCATGAGCACAAAGGTATGGTTATCCACCACGGGGAAACCTTCGCGGTTGAACTTCGCCGCCATGTGGGCTTCCGCCATCGCCATGCCCACCGCCATTGCAAACCCTTGGCCCAGCGGGCCCGTGGTGGCCTCCACTCCGGTTGTGTGGCCGTATTCAGGGTGGCCGGGCGTAAGGCTGCCGGCTTGACGGAAGCTCTTGAGGTCGTCCACTGTAAGGCCATAGCCGTAAAGGTGCAAAAGGGCGTATTCCAGCATGGAAGCATGCCCGGCGGAGAGCACGAAGCGGTCGCGGCCCAGCCAGCCGGGGTTCTTTGGATTATGCTTCATCTGCTTCCAAAGTGCGTAGGCCATCGGCGCTGCGCCGATGGGCATGCCGGGGTGGCCGCTGTTGGCCTTCTGGATCGCATCCGCCGCAAGCACGCGGATGGCCGAGATCGCCTGTCGTTCAATCGGTTGCATAGAATCCTCCATCTTTGGCGTAAGTATTCTTTAAAAAATTGATTTAAAGCACGATATAAGATATTATAACATAAAAACGGAAAAGCAGAAGGGGTGGCTCACAATTTTGAACGCAGGACAAACCTATGCCTTTTTAACGCCCATTGGGCCGATGACAGCTGAGGAAAAAGCCGGCGCGCTTACGTCTCTCATGCCGGGCGGCACGCCGGGCGCGGGCGAAGCGCCAACGCCGCTGCTGCGGGAAACGGAAAAACAGCTTCTTGAATATTTCAGCGGGAAACGGCGGGAATTCTCCCTTCCGCTTGCACCTCTGGGCACGCCGTGGCAGCGCCGGGTTTGGGATGCGCTTTTGACGATCCCATATGGTGAAACCAGGAGCTACCGTGAAATTGCGCGCCTTGTGGGAAACCCGAAGGCGGCGCGCGCCGTAGGGCTTGCGAACAACCACAATTCAATTCTGATCGTAATCCCGTGCCACCGCGTCATCGGTGCGGACGGAAGTCTCGTAGGCTATGGCAGCGGGCTTCCCATAAAGGAGAGGCTGCTTGCGCTCGAAGGTGCGCTGCCTCAGCGGAAAACGCCGCAAAACCGCCGTTAAACGGGCGCGAAATGTGAGATTTTCACGGCGATTTTGCATCCCGCTTGCGGATGCCCGAATTATGCAGTAGAATAAGAACGGTATTATACCAATATTTATGAAATGGATCATGAAAACATCAAGCAAGGAGGATGCACAACCATGCCGGGTATTATTACGACCGAATTGGGGAAGATCAGCATTTCGGAAGATATCATTGCGATGATCGCGGGCTATGCCGCTTCCGAGAATTACGGGATCGTCGGGATGAGTGCGAAAACCACGGGCGATCAGCTGTGGCAGCTCGTTGGCGGCGACAACCAAAAACGCGGCGTAAAGGTGACGGTGCTTGAGGATGACGAAGGCGTTGATATCGACCTGTTTGTTACCATCGTTTACGGCACGTCGCTTTCCGCTGTGGCGAAGAACGCAATCGAAAACGTCCGTTACCGTGTGAAGGAAATGACGGGGCTCAACGTGCGCAACGTCAACATTCACGTAGAAGCCATCCGCGCATAACAACAGAGGACGCTGCCCGCGCGCTTTTTGCGCAGGCAGGCTGGGAGGGAATCAAAATTGACGAACACGACCATTGGCGGCGCCCTGCTTCGGGAAATGTTCCTGACGGGGGCGGCGCTGCTTGACAAGAACAAGGCGCTGATCGATTCGCTCAACGTCTTCCCCGTGCCGGACGGCGATACGGGCACAAACATGTTCATGACCATGCAGGGCGCGGTCAAGGAGATCAAGGAATGCAAGGGCGACACGGTGGCGGAGATTGCCGCCGCAGCTTCGCTCGGTTCGCTCCGGGGGGCGCGCGGCAACTCGGGCGTCATCCTTTCGCAGATTCTGCGGGGATTCTCCCGCGCGCTTGCGGGCGCGGAAGAGATGAACGCCACGCTTCTTGCGCAAGCGCTTAAAACCGGCACCGAGGCGGCGTATAAGGCCGTCATGAAGCCCAAGGAAGGCACGATGCTCACGGTTTCGCGCATGATCAGCGACGCCGTCACGGAAGCTGCGGCCGAGGGCGCAAATGTTTATAAGCTGATTGATCTGATGCTTGAAAGCGGAGAAGTGGCGCTTCGCATCACGCCGGACCTGCTTCCCGTGCTGCGCGAAGCAGGCGTGGTGGATTCCGGCGGCAAAGGGCTCATTACCATTTTCCGCGGGTTTAAAATGGCCATCGACGGGGAAGAGATCGAAGATTATGTCGACGATTCCGCTGCGGGCGACCCCATGCAGGAAGGCGCGACGCTGGAGGATCTTGAGGACATCAAATTCGGGTATTGTACGGAATTTTTCATCGTTCATCTGGACGAATCCTTCACTGAGGCGGATCTTGACAAGCTGCGCGAGAAGCTCAACAAGATCGGGGATTCCGTCGTCGTTGCATATGATGCGGATTTTGTGAAGGTACATGTCCATTCCAATTGTCCCGGCAAGATCATTCAGCTTGCGCTTCGCCTCGGAGAGGTGGACAAGATCAAGATCGAGAACATGCGCGAACAAAACCGTGAGATTCTCGAGACCATGAAGAAAAACGAGAAGGAAAACGCGGTCATTGCCGTGGGCGCAGGCGAAGGCATTGAAGAGGTGTTCCGTTCGCTGGGCGTAGCGGCAACCATTCAGGGCGGCCAGACGATGAATCCGAGCATAGAAACCATCGGCCATGCGATCAAAAAGGCGAATGCGCGCAACGTTTTCGTCCTGCCCAACAATTCCAATATCATCCTTGCCGCACAGCAGGCAGCGGAGCTTTCCGAGCGCAACGTTGTTGTGATCCCGACCAAAACCATGGTGCAGGGCATTGCGGCTGCCGTTGTGTTTGAGGCGGATGCGGCGCCGGAGCGGAACGAGCAGCAGATGAAGGAAGCGCTTGGAAACGTGCTTTCCGGCTCCGTGACCTATGCTGTGCGCGATACGCATTTCAACGGCACGGAAATTCACGAGGGCGATATCATTGGCCTTTTGGATGGAACGATTGTGGAAGTCGGCCAGAGCGTGGATGCGGTGGCGATGGCGCTCGTTTGCGATATGATTCAGAAAAAAGGGGACGACCCCATTGTAACCGTTTTCTACGGCGAAAATATGGATGAAGAAAACGCAAACGCGCTCATGGAAGCCGTAAACGAGAAATATCCCGATGCGGAGTGCATGGTGCAGCGCGGCGGCCAGCCGTTATACTACTATTATTTCTCCGTAGAATAAAATGGAGCTCGGGGAACCGATCACAAGCATAAAGGGAATAGGCCCGCGCCGGGCGGAAGCGCTCGGCAAGCTGGGCCTGTTTTCGTTGCGCGATTTGCTGTATTTTGCCCCGCGGGAGTATTGGGATTTTTCGGCGGAAACGCCCATTTGCGCGGCGGCCCACGGCGCGCTTGCAGCGCTGCATGTTTCGCTTGTTTCCGAGCCGAAGCATGTGCATATCCGGCGCGGGATGGAACTTACTACCGTGCGCGCGTTGGCCTTTGGCGCTGACCCTGCGGATAAAGCGGCGCAGGTCAGCCTTGTGTGGTACAACCAGCCGTACCGTGCGCGCAGCCTTGCGGCCGGGCAGGAATGGTATGCCGCCGGCCGGATGGACCGCAGCCGGGGCGCGAAGCTTGTGAACCCTTCCCTGCATGCGGAGCTTCCGGGAATCGTGCCCGTATACCCGCTTGTGCAGGGGCTTTCGCAGAAGGTCATGCGGGATGCTGTTTCCGCTGCGCTTGCCGCGGCGGAAGGGCGGATTGAAGAAACGCTGCCCGCTGCACTTCGCGTGCAGTATGGCCTTTTGCCGCTTGCAGAAGCGCTCAGGGCGCTGCATGCGCCGCAGGATATCCCATCGCTTAAGGCGGCGCGGGACAGGCTTGCCTTTGAGGACATGCTACTTTTTTCGCTGATGCTTTCCATGCTGCGGCGGGAGCGGCTTGCCCGGCCCGGGCCTGTGCTCCGCACGGAGGGCGTGCTTCCACGGTTCTTAAAGCTGCTCCCATTCGCGCCCACGGGGGCGCAGATGCGGGCCATGCGGGAAATTTCCCGGGAAATGTCGAACGGACGCCAAATGAACCGCCTTTTGCAGGGCGATGTGGGCAGTGGCAAAACCGCTGTGGCGCTTTTTGCAATGTATGCGGCGGCGGAAAGCGGGTTCCAGTCCGTTTTGATGGCGCCCACGGAAATCCTTGCACAGCAGCATTTTGCAGCGGCACAAAGCATATTTGGGGCGCGCGCCTGCCTGCTTTTGGGCGGCATGAAAAAAAAGGAACGGGATGCGGCGTATGCGGCCATCCGAAGCGGCGAGGCGCTCGCCGTAATCGGCACGCATGCGTTGCTTCCCGAAGGCGTAAGCTTTCACAACCTCGGCGCCGTGATTGCAGATGAACAGCACCGTTTTGGCGTGCGGCAGCGTGCGGCAATCGGCGCGAAGGGAGAAAGCCCGCACACGCTCATCATGAGCGCAACGCCCATTCCGCGCACGCTTTCCCTGATCCTTTACGGGGACCTGGATGTTTCCGTGCTTGACGAGTTGCCTCCTGGGAGAAAGCCTGTTACAACGCGCTGCGTACCCAAGGCGAAGCGCAAAGCAATGTACGCTTTTGTAGAGCGGCAAGTGCATGCCGGGCGGCAGGCCTATGTTGTATGCCCGCTCGTGGAGCAGTCCGAGTCGCTTGAAGGCGTAATGAGCGTAAACGAGCTGTTCGCGGAACTTGAAAAGACGCTCCATGTGCGCGTCGGCCTTTTGCATGGAAAAATGGCGGCTGCAAAAAAAGAAGAAACCGCGCGCGCATTCCGTGCGGGTGAAATCGACGTGCTCGTATCCACAACGGTCATCGAGGTGGGGGTGGACGTAAAAAACGCCACGGTGATGGTGATTGAGAATGCGGACCGCTTCGGCCTGGCACAGCTCCACCAGCTGCGCGGGCGTGTGGGACGCGGCAGCGAAGAGTCGTTCTGCTTCCTGCTTTCCGAAGCGGGTTCGGAAGCCGCACACGAGCGGCTTATGACGCTCACGGAAACAAATGACGGCTTTGCAATTGCGGAAAAGGATTTGATGATGCGCGGCCCGGGCGAGTTCCTGGGGCAGCGGCAGCACGGCCTGAGCGAGCTCGCCGCGGCAAAGCTTGCGGGCGATATGACTGCGCTCAACAATGCGCGCGCTGCGGCGGATGCGCTTGTTGCCGAGAACTCCGCAGAAGGCGCGCCGCTGCTTGCCCGGGCGCGGACGCTGCTCGCTTCGCGCGGCGGGGAGATCGCGCCGAATTAAGTTTGACGCGATCGGTTTTTTCAGCAATTCCGGCGGCAGGGCATATCCCTCTTATTAACCCATGGCATGAAAGCACATTCTTCTTGCGCGTGTCGAAAAAGTGGCGAAAGGCCACTTTTTCGAGTTTTCACAGCGTTTGCCGCCGGAGCCGGAATGAAGTCAAGGGGCTGCGGCCCCTTGACAATCCCCGGGTTTTTCGACACGCTGCTTCAAAGCTTGTTGGAACAAAAGAAACCGTTAATTTCTAAAAAATGTAAACGCTGAATTAAGGCCGGTCAAATCAAACAAAAAATAATAAAAAGCGTTTAAAACTTTAAAATATAGAAGAAACGTTTCATCTTTTGCTTGCTTTTCTTGCATTGATTCCTATCAATTCCCATTCATAAACAGGCTTGTGAACGCGCATGTTAAGACCACATCATCAAGGAGGTGAGAAACACATGGCAAGGAACAACGTTCTCGTTCCCGAGTCCAAGAAGGCGATGGACACGTTCAAGATGGAAGTTGCGAACTCCCTGAACGTAAACCTGAAGCAGGGCTACAACGGAGACCTGACTTCCCGTGAGGCCGGCTCCATCGGCGGCGAAATGGTGAAGCGCATGATCGCTTATGCCGAAAACAACATGCAGAAATAACTGCATCGTACTAGAATTGATTTTTAAAAGGCAGGAGGTGAAAAAGAATGTCGAACAACAGCAATAGCAGCAACAGCAACAACAGCAATAGGGCGAAGCTCCAGGGCTTTAAGACTGAGGTTGCCAATTCCCTGAACGTGAATCTCAAGCAGGGTTACAACGGTGACATTACCGCGCGTGAGGCCGGTTCCATCGGCGGCGAAATGGTGAAACGCATGATCGCTTATGCGGAAAACAACATGAATACCAACGGTAACATGATGAAATAAAACCAAACGACGCTGCAAAGGCCGGGGAGCTTGCTCCCCGGCCTTGTGCGGTGTGTAAAACTGCAGCAGTGCGCATAAAATAGGCATGACGGCAGCGCGTAAGCCGCGTTTGCAGCATGTGGAGGAAAAAACGGAATATGGAATATGATAAGCGGATTGAAACCCTGCTTCAGGCCCTGGAAGAAAGCGGTATCCGCCAGCTGGCGCACGTGATGAACGATCGGAAACGGCTGCTTTTTCGCAGCTTTCTTTCCGGCATCTTCCGCGGCCTTGGGGCGGCAATCGGGTTCAGCGTGCTCGGCGCGTTTGCGCTCCTCATCATCAAGTGGGTCTTTGGCATCGACTTTTCCTGACAAAGCGGAGGATGCGCGGCCGCTGCATGCCGGTCACACGTGCTTTTGCTGGCGCATCCATACCCGCATTACGAGGCGGTGTGGTAAAAGTTTGGTAAAAAACACCTGCGCGCGGATGCGGAAATCATGAATGGAAACATCCTTTTTGCCGCGATACAGGTCACGCATGCCCGTGCGGACAACATCCTCTGCCGTGAACATAATGTTGAAATACGTGACGGCATTGCTGCCTTTTTTGATTGCATGGTCAAAAAATTCCGTTTTGACCCAGCCGGGGCACATGGCCATGCAATGAATGCCGCGCGGCTTAAGCTCCACGTTGAGCGCACGGGAATAGCTGAGCACGAACGCTTTCGTTGCACCGTAAACGTTGATGTACGGAACGGGTTGAAAAGAGGAAAGGGAGTCAAGCTGCAAAATCTTTGCGCCCTCACGCATGTAAGGCAGCGTGAGCTCCGTCATGGCCACAAGCGCTTTGCAGTTGAGGTCGAGCATGCCAAGCGAATCGGCGAGCGGGATTTCCGCATAGGTACCGAAGCGCCCGAACCCGCTTGCGTTCACAAGCACCCGGACATCCGGCTGCTCGGCCGCGAGCAGCGCGGCGTAAGTATCCCACCCGGGCTGCGCGGAAAGATCCAGCGGAACCACGCGCAGCGGAGTGTCTACAAGCGGCTTCAATGCCTCCAAACGCTCTTTTCTGCGTGCGATGACCCAGATTTCATCAAATTGCTCGCGGCGGCTCAGCTGTAGGACGAACTCGCGCCCCATACCGGAGCTTGCGCCTGTAATCACAGCGATTTTCATGATAAAGTATGCGTTCCTTTCCAACGGATCATTTTCTCTCATTATCCTACAAACGTGCGCTTTTTTCAAATTTTTCCGAAAAGTTCACGCTGCGGCCCTGCAGCGCGCTTGAGATATGTGCTGGGCCAAAGTAAAATAAAAGGCATAACAGAGACGAGCGCACAAACAAAACGTGCGCACAAGCATCAAAAGGAGAAAACGCCGTGCAGAAACTGGATGGCCTGTTGAAGGAAACGAACAATTTGGACTCCGCCGGGATGGAGCTGAGAATCCGGCAGGCGAAGGATTATATGGAAATGGCGCAGCTTTACAAAAGCGCCATACGTGAAATCACGACAAAGCTGGAAGTTCTGGACTCGGAGTTCAGCGTGCGTTACGATCATAACCCAATTCACCATATCGACAACAGGCTTAAGAGCATCGCAAGCATTGTGGAAAAGCTCCGGCGGAAAGGGGCGGCCGTGAGCATTCAAAATGCCAAGGCATATTTGACGGATATTGCGGGCGTGCGCGTGGTGTGCAATTATATCGACGATATTTACCGGATCGCAGACATGCTTTGCGCGCAGGACGACATCGTGGTTCTGCGCCGCACGGATTATATTGAGAACCCCAAAGAAAACGGATACCGCAGCCTGCACCTTGTGCTGAGCGTGCCGGTGTTCCTTTCAAGCGGCAGCGTGCCCGTCCCCGTTGAGGTACAGATCCGCACCATCGCAATGGATTTTTGGGCGAGCTTGGAGCATCAGATCCGCTATAAGCCGGATGAGGCGATCCACAACGACGATGCGCTGCGCAGGGAACTGAAACAATGCGCGGAAGAAAGCGCGCTGCTTGACCGGCGCATGCAGGAAATTTACCGAAGGCTGAAGGAAGGGCAAAAGGAAGGTTAACCGATGCAAAATGCGGCTCCATTAAAGGAGCCGCATTTCTGCTTGAGCGGATTATGCCTGTTCCAGGCGGCGGCGCCGGATCAACAGTGCCGCCGCCCCGGCGGAAGCGCAGAGCGAAAGGCCTGCAAACAGCAGGTTCGCCGCATTGTGGTCGCCCGTCTGCGGGGGCAGGACGGAATCGCCGCCAGCGGCGGTGGAAAGCATCAGAAGCCTGTCGCTGCCGGCCTGGCCGGGATAGCTTTCCAATACCACGTCATACCAGGCAAGGAGCACCATGCCCTTTTCCAGTTTGGAAGCGCGCAGTTTTGCACTTTGGCCATAAACCGGGATGGAGGCATCCGGAACGGTCAGGTAAAGGTCGCCTTCCGCGTTGAGCAGAGTATAGCCGTTTTTCCCCTTGGAAACAGATGCAATCTCAAAAAGCTGGCCTGCCGTTTGGTCGGCGGCAATGTTGGCAACGATGGCATAGGCCTTGCGGTGCGGCGGAAGGAAGCTGCTTTGCCCGGCGGTGTGCCATACATAGACTGTGCTTCCGGCTTTGATGTCCGAAAGCTTGCATGCGGTGCGGCTGGCATTGTCCACAATTTTGGTTTCTTCCGAAATATCCAGGGTCAGCGTGCCTTCCTCTCTGCCGCCCAAGCGGATGGTCATCGTTTGCGCTTCTGTATCCACCTGGGTTACAACGCCATGGGAAGCGGAATATGTGCCGCCTTCGGCAAGCGCTGCGCCTCCAAGCAAAAAGATGACCGCAAGGGCTAAAAGGACTGCGGGAATGCGTTTCATTGTTTGAACTCCTCCTTGTTGCGCAGGGCGCAAGGCCCGCGTTTTATCACTCTGCAATATAAAACGGCCAACAGCGTTCGGAGGTTGCGGGAAAAGCATGAACAAACGGTGAACTGCACGGAAGGTCAGGCCAGAAGCTGCAAACGCGCATACGCCAACGCCAGGAATTCCGCAGCGGACAAATCCCGATAGAGCGCGCTTTTCGGATGCTCGCGCTTGAAATCCACTTCCAACGTCAAATAAGGAATTTCGCGGCATGCTTTCAGCTTTGCTCTTACAGCATCCCATTCGATGGTACCGTCATATGGAAGAAGGTGCGCATCATTGTCCCCGCAATTATCATGAAGATGCACGGCAAAGAGCTTGTTTCTATAGCGGGAAAGGCAATCGGCGTTTGGATGGATGAAGTGTTCATGCCCGCTGTCATAACAAAAGCCGAGGCGTTCGGAAGAAAGCTCCGCATAAATGCTGTCCAGATGCGGGATGCTGTTCAGGTTTTCAATTGCAAGGTTAACCTGTTTCTGCTCCGCAAATTCCACCAGCCGCTTGACGCGGTCCATGCCAATCCGGGTGACCTCGGGCCGGATGGAAAGGCGCGTGATATGCACCACGGCGGTTGGAATGCCATGCAGGCTGCAATCGCCGATGCAGGAGAGAAGCGTTTGCAGATAGGCTTCCCCTTCAATTCCATCTTCCCACAGCGCATTTGTGTTGCCATATGGCGCATGCACATTGTCAACCGCAAGCCCGATCCGCCGGGCCAGCTCAGGCTGGCGATGCTTTTCAGCTCCATCCTCATCGCCCCACCAGAGCGAAGTTGCGTTAAATCCGGCCTGCTTGATGCGCTGCAAACGCTCTTTGATGGGCAAGGGGTAGCTGAACCAGGCAAATATCCCGAATTGAGCCATATCATCCTTCCTTTGCTGATTTATATGTATTTCTGCTTTGGGATTCCTTTACGCATACGCTTATTTTACGATATTTTCTTCGGTTTCGCTATACGCTTCGGCGCAAATGAGCCGGAAAGCCAATGAAGCATGCCGGTGCAGGCTTGCACGAAAAATATATTATTTGCCCTGGGAATTGACAAAGCAAAAATGGATGGATATAATAAAGATGATTTTGGAAACGTTACCAGTAACGTTTCCGACAAAAAGCGCCGCCGATCGCGCGGCGTGCAGGAATGCTACGGTTGGGGGATGAAACTCGTTGACGCACCTTACCATAAAAGACATTGCAAAGCTTAGCGGCACGAGCGTCAGCACGGTTTCCCGGGTGCTTAACAACCATCCGGATGTGAGCGAAAAGGCGCGCGCACAGGTGATGGAAACCGTGGAACAATACCGCTACGTTCCAAACAACAGCGCAAGGAACCTTGTCATCCGTGAATCGGATACGATTGCGGTTGTGGTGCGCGGGATTGCCAATCCGTTTTTTACGCGCATCATCAAAACGATTGAACGCGCGATTTACTCCGAGGGATATTCCATGTCCCTGCATCAGATCGGCTCCAGCGACGATGAACTGATGACGGCTGCGATGGTGGAACGCGAAAAGCGGCTCAAGGGAATCATTTTTCTGGGCGGAAGGTTCAATTATTCCCCCGAAGATGTTGCCATGCTGCGCATCCCATTCGTATGCTGCACCTATTCAAACACGTTTGGCGCGCTGGAACGGGATAGGTTTTCCTCTGTGGCAATTGACGATAAGCGCGAAGCATACCGCGCGGTGCGGCTTCTTTTGGAGCGGGGACACCGGCGGATCGCTGCGCTGATCGAAGCGGAGGACGGAGATTCCATCAGCCAACTTCGTTATGAAGGCTATCAGGAAGCGCTTGCCGATGCGGGCGTTCCGTTTGACCCGGAGCTGGTTGAAGCGGCGGGAAGCTTTGAAATGGAGGATGCTTACAGCGCGATGGCGCGGCTGCAGGAACGCACGCGGTTTACGGCGCTTTTTGCAATTTCGGATGCGATGGCGATGGCGGCAATGAAGCTGCTTTTTGACCGGGGGCTGCGTGTTCCGGAGGATTGCTCTCTCATTGCGATCGATGGCATTGAGCTAACCAACTATTGTGTGCCGACGCTCACCACGTTGGAGCAACCGGCGGACGAAATGGCGCTTGCATGCGTCAAAATCCTTGTGAGCCTGCTGCGCGGGGACGGCAAAAACCGCCACGTGTTCATGGAAACCAGGCTGCGCGAGGGCGCTTCGGTTCGGAGCGTATGAATCAGAAGAAAGGCTTGTGCGGAATAGCCGCACGGGAAAACAATAATAATATCAATGAAAGATGAAAGGAAAACGATTATGAAAAAGGCATTGGCATTTCTGCTTGCGGCCATGATGCTGGTCGCATGTGTTGGCTGCAATACCAACGAAGGCACCGAGCCGACTCCCACGCCCGAGACGACTGAACCCGCCACGACGCCGGAAACGACGCCCGAAGCGCAGAATACGGAAGCTCCCGCAGCGGCCGGCTCCGTGTATTACCTCAACTTCAAACCCGAGCAGGATCAGCAGTGGCAGGATCTTGCAAAGCTCTATACGGAGACGACCGGCGTTCCTGTGACCGTTGTCACCGCTGCGCAGGGCACGTATGAGCAGACCCTGATGTCCGAGATGGCCAAGGAGGAAGCGCCCACCCTCTTCCAGGTGAACGGCCCCGTCGGCCTTGCAAACTGGAAGGATTACTGCTACGACCTTTCCGGCTCCGCGGTTTACGGCGAGCTTTCTTCCGAGGACTTCGCGCTTAAGGAAGGCGACACCGTTTACGGCATCGCTTACGTCATTGAAACCTATGGCATCATCGTGAACAAAGCCCTGCTTCAGAAGGCCGGCTACACGATGGAAGACATCACCAACTTTGAAACGCTCAAGGCTGTTGCAGAAGATATCACCGCCCGCAAGGACGAGCTTGGTTTCTCCGCTTTCACCTCCGCCGGCATGGACAGCTCCTCCGACTGGCGCTTCAAGACCCACCTTGCCAACCTGCCCATTTACTATGAGTATCAGGCGGACGGCATCGGCTCCACCGCTGCCATCAAGGGAACCTACCTGGACAACTACAAGGCAATTTGGGATCTTTACATCAACAACGCAACCTGCGCGCCCGCTGAGCTTGCTGCAAAGACCGGCTCCGACGCAGTTGCCGAATTTGTGAACGGCGAGGCCGTGTTCTATCAGAACGGCACCTGGGCCTATGGCGATGTTTCCTCTCTGGGCGATGAGAACCTCGGCATGCTGCCGATCTACATCGGCGTGGAAGGCGAAGAAAACCAGGGCCTCTGCACCGGCACCGAGAACTATTGGTGCGTCAACAGCGAGGCTGCCGAGGAAGATATTCAGGCAACGCTGGACTTCCTGTACTGGTGCGTGACCTCCGAAGCGGGCCTGAACGCCATGTGCACCGAGATGGGCTTTGTGATCCCGTTCAAGGGCAACCTGCCTGCCGCAAACCCGTTGGTGAACATTGCAAACGAGTATGTTGCCAACGGCAAGACCTCCGTGTCCTGGAACTTCCCGACCATGCCTTCCGAAGAATGGAAGAACGGCGTCGGCACGGCGCTGACCGCCTATGCGGCCGGTACCGGTTCCTGGGATGACGTTGTTGCAGCTTTTGTGGAAGGCTGGGCCTCCGAATACGCTGCGGCCAACAGCTGAACGAAAACCATGTTTCATCCTGCCGGGGTGGGTGTCCGCCCACCCCGGCATTTTTGTTTATCAGGCCCGATCGTACCCATCCGCTTTTGATTGCATGATTTAAGGAGAAACCGGCGTGGAAAAAGCAATTAAAAAATATTGGCCGATTTTTGTGGCGCCGACCGTAGCGGCATTCTGCATCGGCTTTTTGTGGCCTTTTTTGCAGGGGTTATATTTGTCCCTCTGCAAATTTACTACCTTGAAAAAAGTCACGTTTGTGGGCTTTGAAAATTTTAAATACGCGTTGACCGACCCCGAGTTCGCCCATGCATTTTGGTTTACTGCGGCATTTACGGTGGTTTCCACGATTTTTATCAACGTAATCGCATTCACCATTGCGCTGATCCTTACCCGGAAGATCCGCGGCACAAACCTGTTCCGCACGGTGTTTTTCATGCCCAACCTCATCGGCGGCGTCGTGCTCGGCTACATTTGGTCCATCCTGCTCAACTGCGTGCTTTCCCTTTTGGCAAAGCCGCTGCTGCGCCTTGATGCAACGTACGGGTTTTGGGGCCTGATTCTTCTCATGTGCTGGCAGCAGATCGGCTACATGATGATCATTTACATTGCGGGCCTGCAATCCATTCCAAACGATTATCTGGAAGCCGCCTACATTGACGGCGCAAATTCCTGGCAGACGCTTTGGCGCGTGAAGATCCCAAATGTAATGCCTTCCATCACCATTTGCCTGTTTCTGACGCTGACAAACTCCTTCAAACTGTTCGACCAGAACCTTGCGCTCACCGGCGGCGAACCGGCGCACATGACGGAGATGCTCGCGCTCAACATTTATAATACGTTCTATGGCCGCTCCGGCGCACAGTGGAAGGGCTATGGCCAGGCGAAGGCGGTTATCTTCTGTGTGCTTGTGATCGTGATTTCCATGATCCAGCTCCGCGCTACGCGCTCCAAGGAGGTGCAGCAGTAATGGTGACGCATGTACAACGGCTCAAAAACGGCATCACAACGGCGCTGCTTGCCCTGCTTTCGCTTGCCTGGGTCTATCCCGTGGTGATGATCCTGCTCAACTCCCTCAAGACCGAGCGCGCTATCACCACCAAAGGCGCGTTTGAACTGCCCACAGCGGAGACTTTTGCCGGGCTTCAAAACTATGTGGATGCGCTGAACAGCAAAGGGTTCCTTTCCGCGTTTGGCAATTCCCTTTTGATCACCGTGACAGCGGTCGCGCTCATCCTCGTTTGCTGTTCCATGTGCGCATGGTTTATCACGCGCGTTTCGGGAAAGGTTTCAAAGCTTATTTACTTCCTGTTTGTGTTTTCGATGGTCGTGCCGTTCCAGATGCTGATGTTCACGCTTTCCGCAACGGCGGATAAGCTGAACCTTGATATGCCCATCAACCTCTGTATCATCTACCTTGGCTTCGGCGCGGGGCTTGCGGTGTTCATGTTCTGCGGCTTCATGCGCTCGGTGCCGGTTGAAATCGAAGAAGCGGCAATGATCGATGGCTGCAATCCCTTGCAGACATTCTTTCGGATCGTGTTCCCGATCCTCAAGCCCACGCTGATTTCGGTCGGCATCCTTGAAACCATGTGGGTCTGGAACGATTACCTGCTGCCGTATCTGGTGCTGGACCGCAAGAAGTATATGACGATCCCGATCCTGATTCAGTATTTTCAAGGCAGCTTTGGCCGCATTGAAATGGGTCCGATGATGGCGTGCATTATCATGACGGTTCTGCCGGTTATCATCGTGTATTTGGCCTGTCAGAAACACATCATCAAGGGCGTTGTTGCGGGCGCGGTGAAAGGATGAGGCCTTGGGCTGCAGGGCCCGGCCGGAAGCATAATCAACGCAGCCGCGCTCCCACGAAGGGGGCGCGGCGCATAAGGGAAGGTTTTTGAGTATGAACAGGAGCAGCGGTGTTCTGCTGCCAGTGTCGGCGCTGCCGTCGCCGCACGGCATTGGAACGCTTGGAGCCGAAGCGTACCGCTTCATCGACTTTCTTGCCGCCGCAGGGCAACGCTACTGGCAGATTCTGCCGCTTGGGCCGACCAGCATCGGGGATTCGCCCTATCAGCCGTTTTCCTCCTATGCGGGGAACCCATATTTCATCGATTTGGATTCCCTTGTTGCCGCAGGGCTTTTATCGGCTGATGAGGTTGCCTCTGCGGATTGGGGAGAGGATCCCGGCCGCGTGGACTACGGAAGAATTTATGCGGCACGCTTGCCCATGCTGCGCCGGGCGTTTGCGCGGGCGGATGCAGCCCTTCGCGCGGAAGCGGCGGCATTTGCGCGGGAGAACGCAGCATGGCTGCCGGATTATGCTCTTTTTATGGCGCTCAAACGCCATTTTGGCATGCGCGCATGGACGCAATGGGAGGATGAGAGCATCCGCCTGCGCAGGCCGGACGCTGTTTCCGCGTGGTCGGAACGCCTCCGCACGGATGCGGAATTTTTTACCTTTGTTCAGTTCCTGTTTTACCGGCAGTGGGATGCGCTTAAGGCATATGCGTCAGCGCATGGCGTCAAAATCATCGGAGACCTGCCTATCTATGTAGCCATGGATTCGGCGGATGTTTGGGCGGGACCGCAGAATTTTCAGCTGGACGCCGGTAACACGCCCATTGCCGTGGCCGGTGTGCCGCCGGATTCCTTCAGCGCGGACGGCCAGCTTTGGGGAAACCCGCTTTATTGCTGGGAAAAGATGCGGGAAGATGGTTACCGTTGGTGGATGGAGCGCATCGCAGGTGCAGCGCGCCTGTACGACGTGCTGCGCATCGACCATTTCCGGGGGCTGGAGAGCTATTGGAGCGTTCCGTTTGGGGAAACAACTGCCTCCCATGGCCATTGGGTCAAAGGGCCGGGCATGGATTTCATTGACGCTGTGCGCGCGCGGTTTCCGGCGCTTCCCATCATTGCGGAGGACCTTGGCTATCTGAGCCCGGAAGTGCATGCATTGCTCAAAACCTCCGGCTTTCCGGGCATGAAGGTGCTGGAATTTGCGTTCGATTCGCGCGAACCGGGGGAATACCGCCCGCATACCTACCCGGAAAACTGCGCCTGCTACACGGGGACGCACGACAATGCGCCGCTGCTCGGCTGGCGGGAAGACGCTGCGCCGGAAGACGTCGCGCGCGCCACGGCATATCTTGGCCTGAACGAGCGGGAAGGCTTCCACTGGGGGATGATCCGCGGCGGCATGAGCTCCGTTGCCCTGCTTTTTGTGGCACAAATGCAGGATTATCTTGGCCTTGGCGCAGAAAGCCGCATGAACACACCGAGTACGCTCGGCTGCAATTGGCAGTGGCGCATGCAGCAGGGGGACTGCACCCCTGCACTTGCGGAAAAGATGCGTTTTTATACGGAGCTTTACGGCAGGCTTGCGGAATAAACAAAACAAGAACAAGAAATGAAGAGCCGCCCGGCAGTTAAACCGGGCGGCTTTTGAATGCAAGCGGGAGAAGAGGCCTTCATTTTTCGTTGCACGGGGATTCCCTGCGCTTTCCAGACTTGTCAAATGTCCGCTTCAAAGCACGTTCGGTCGGGAAAATCGAAAGGAGCAGGGCCATGCATTGCAGCAGGCAAAGGCCGCCGCCGAAAAGCCCAATGCGGTCGGTGGAGAGGCCGTAGAGGAAGGCCACCGCGATAGCGGAAAGCGGAGCCATGATTAAACCTGCCGTACACCAAACCTTTCCGCAATGCTGATGTGCGAAGCGCCAGGTATCCTCGTTTTGCATGGAACGCATGCTGCGGTAGCCAAAAATGGCGTTGATCTTTTTTGGCGGGCGCTTTAAAAACAGAAGACCGAACCCGATCATTGTGGCGGGAATCAACAGATCGACAGCCAACATATAAAGCCAAAAACCGAGCATGCCTTACCTCCGGAGTAATTATGAGGTAATGATACCGTACCTCTGCTTTTGCCACAAGTGCATTCCATAAGATTTGTGCGAATGGTAAGCCGGGAAGCATTGTGGTAAGATAGAAGAACTGAAGCCTCAGCAGGATGGAGGGATTTGATTGAAACAACACGGCCGAACGCTGTATTGGACGCTGTTTGCATCTACGTTTATGCTCAGCGCAGTCACGTTTGGCGGCGGGTATGTGATTGTGCCGCTGCTTAAACGCAAGTTTGTAGACGAGCTTCATTGGATTGACGAGCAGGAAATGCTCGATATGGTGGCGATTGCGCAGTCTTCCCCCGGGCCGCTTGCGGTAAACGCGTCCATCATCATCGGCTACCGCATGGCAGGCGTGCCCGGCGCGCTTTTGACTGCGCTCGGCACCGTGCTGCCGCCGCTGGTCATCATCTCCGTCATTTCTGCGTTCTATGCCGCGTTTCGGGATAACCGCATTGTGAGCCTTGTGCTCAAAGGGATGCAGGCGGGGGTTGCAGCGGTCATTGCAAGCGTTGTCATTACGATGGCAACGGGCGTGCTCAGGCAAAAACGCGTGCTGCCCGTGTGCATCATGCTTGGCACGTTCGCCGCATCAGCGTTTCTCAACGTCAATGTGGTGATTTGCATCCTTGCATGCGCGGCCATCGGCATAGCGGATATGCTGATTCAAAACCATAAGGCCGGAAAGGGGGAGATGGGGGAATGATCTATTTAGACCTGTTCTGGAGTTTCTTTCAAATCGGCCTGTTCAGCATCGGCGGCGGTTATGCGGCGCTGCCTCTTATCCGGGAACAAATTGTGGAAAAACATGCATGGCTTACGATGGCCGCTTTCACGGATGTTGTGACGATTGCGGAAATGACGCCGGGCCCGATTGCCATCAATGCAGCCACGTTCGTCGGCACGCAGGTAGGCGGGATCGCGGGCGCTCTTGTGGCGACGTTCGGCTGTGTTTTGCCCTCCTGCGTAATCGTAATCCTGCTTGCCTGGCTGTATCGCAAGTACCGCAGCCTGACGCTGATGCAGGGCATCCTTTCCGGCCTCCGTCCTGCGGTGGTGGGGCTTATAGGAGCTGCAGGCGCATCCATATTGGCGCTTGCACTTTGGAATGGCGGGCTGATGGCATTCTCCATTGCGGCGCTTGAACCGGTTTCGCTGTGCCTGTTTGCGGCGGCGCTTTTTGTGCTGCGCAAATGGAACGTGAACCCAACATTCATCATTTTCGGCGCGGGCGCGGTCGGAGCGGTGCTGTATGGGCTGATTTGAGATGCAATTTTCCGCCTATATGCAGGCAAATTCATAAATTACATGAACATCCAAAACTCCATTGAGCGCCGGCCGGCGCTCAATGGAGTTTTGGATGTTCCAAATTATGGTATTCATGTAACAAAGGCTACACTGTTAATTTTAATCAGTATAACCGGTGCGATTGCCCAGGGAAAACAGGAAGCCTATAATGGGCTCAACAAGCATATCTGCATACCTCTTACGATGCAGCACGAACGCAGCGGAGGATGCTTTAAAGGAGCGCATTACAATGGGTGAATGTTCCGGGTTGGTTCAGAAATTGACCAAACAGGTACTTGAAACGATTCAGAAAGAAAATATTGTTCAAACGGCGCAAGCTTTCAGCAAGTGGAAGCGGGCGTCTGCCTCTAAGGATGCGGAGGCTGCCGCAGCTTATCTGATCAGCAAACTCAAAGAATATGGAATCCCGAATAAACGGTTGGAATTCACGGGCTACATGAGTTCTGCGGTGTCTGCAAAACTGAAAATGCTCTCGCCGGAAATTCGTGAATTTGAGGTTGTTCCTTGCGGATTTACGCGCAATGTTGAAGATATACAGGGCGAATTGTGCTACGACTACATGGGCGAAAGCAAAACGCATACACCGGAGCAAAATGTCCGCCGCTTTGCCGAATTCAAGGATAAAATCGTACTTACAAAAGAGTATTGCAGCGATATTGCTTATGAAGCTGCCGCCGCCGGCGCGCTTGGCATTATCGGCATGTATAACTCTCCGGAGGAGGTGCCGCATTACTTTGGAGCTTCCAACCATAACGGCACTCCGACGCCGGACAACCGCCATCTCATTCCAACGCTTCCCTGCATTGATTGCACCAAGTCCGCAGGCGATTACATGATTGATCAGATGAAGAAAGGGCCGGTTCGCGTGAGCATTTCCGCCCAAGCTGAAACCGGCGTGAAACGCGCCTCAATTCCCGTGGCATTTATTCAGGGCGCGGAGGATAACTTCGTTCTGATGGATGGCCATTATGATTCCCATTGTGAAGGCATGACTGATAACGGCGCGGGCGATGCTATTATTTTGGAGCTTGCGCGCGCGCTGCACCAAAATCGGAGCATGCTTAAGCGCAGCATACTCGTCTGCTGGTGGGCGGGGCATGAGTTTGGCCAATATGCCGGCTCTACCTGGTTTTCTGATACGTATTATGAAAAGCTGCGCGACCATTGCGTTGCGCATATCAACATTGATGTTGCGGGCAGCCGGGGGGCAGAACGCATCCGTGCACGCACGACGCAGATGGAAGGGAAGGGCTTTACCGCAGAACGCATTGAGACCTATACTGGGTATGCAGCTGAACCGTACATCCCCCTGCCGCACCTGGGAGAACAGAGCTTCCTTGGGCGGGAGGTGCCGATCACAATCATGCTGAAATATGAAGCCGCGCCCGAAATGCAGAAAATATGGCCGGTGGGCGGCGGCTATTGGTGGCACAGCCGCGAGGATGGGCTGGACAAGGTTGATTTTGACCATGCAATGCGCGATGCGAAAATCAATGCTGAAATGATCTGTGAAATTGCAAACAGCGGCAGGCTTCCCGTGGATATGCCGGCATATTTGGCTGAAACGCGCAGGTTCCTTACGGAAATCGAAAAAGAGCTCCATCCGGATTTTGACCTCGCGCCGGTTTATCCGCACCTCAGGGCGCTGGATGAAAAGATTGCAGCGTTGGAGGCGGCCATGGAAGGGCGAACCGATACGGATGCTATCATTCAGAAAACGGCGGGGGCGCTCATTCAGATGGAATATACCTATACTTCGCCTTATGAATACGACAAGCTGGCTGTTCCGGCGAACTTCCAGAAATTGCGTGCTGCGATGGGTGTTACGCCGGACAATGCGGATGAAGTAACGTACCTGTTTTTGAAAACGGATTTTCTGCGGAGCCGCAACCGGCTGATCGGGGAGATGGACCGGCTGTGCAGTGTAATAGAGCTACAGCTGCTTCAGTGGAAATACGAGAAGGAATGAGGAAAGAAGGATGCTAAAGTACATTGTAAAACGGATTCTGATGCTGATTCCCGTTCTGCTTGGCGCCACGTTCATCGTGTTTACCGTAATGGACATGACACCCGGCGACCCGGCGGTTTCCAAGCTCGGTGTGGATGCAACGGCGGAACAGATTGAAGAGCTGCGCGAAAGCATGGGGCTCAACGACCCTTTCCTGCTGAGATACGGGCGGTTTATTTGGAACCTGGTGCAGGGCGATTTGGGAACATCGTATAAAAATAACCTGGACGTTATGGAACAGATCATGCAACGCATGCCATATACCTTCCTGCTGTCGTTTGCTGCGCTTCTGTTTGCAATCATCGTTGGAATCCCTGCGGGAATCATTTCCGCCCGTCGGCAATACACCGTTTTTGATAACTGCACGATGGTGTTGACGCTTGTGGGTGCATCCGCCCCGCATTTCTGGCTCGGCCTGATGGGCGTAATCGTTTTTGCAGTAAAATTGGGCTGGCTTCCTGCGGCGTATTCCGCCTCGGGCTCCCTTGCGCTTGGAATCGTGCTTCCCATGCTGACCCTTGGTATGAATTCAACAGCGCTCGTAACGCGCATGACCCGCTCCGCCATGCTGGACGTGATGAATCAGGACTATGTCGATACAGCGCGCGCCAAGGGGGTTTCTGAAAAAACGGTCATTTTCCAGCATATGCTGCGCAATGCGTTGATCCCGATCATCACCGTGCTGGGATTGCAGTTTGGCTCTTTGCTCGGAGGCGCGGTTACCACGGAAACGATCTTCGCATGGCCCGGCATCGGCCGCTATATTGTGGAATCCATCTCCAACAAAGACACGCCCTGCGTGCTGGGCGCGGTGGTCATGCTTGCGATCATCGTTACGGTAATCAACCTTCTGGTGGATATCATCTATGCATTTGTCGATCCGCGGATTAAGTCCCAATATAAATCTATGGTAAGGAGGGCGTCCAAAAATGGCTAAACCTCGTTCGGCGGAACAGGCGACCAAACAACGGTCGCTCATGCAGGAAGCGTGGCTTCAGTTCAAAAGCAATCGCCTTGCAATCTGTGGGCTCATCGTAATTGGACTTCTGCTGCTCATCTCGATTGTGACTACTGTGATCGACCTGGCGGACGGCGGAGCGCTTTACAAACAGCTCGTCACCAAACAAAACCTTCTGGAAAAACTGGATGGCCCTTCTGCCGCACATATCCTGGGCTGCGATGAATACGGGCGCGATCTTTTCTTCCGCATCCTCTGGGGAACGCGGTATTCGCTCTTTGCTGGCGTATGCACAATCCTTGCGGCCGTGCTGATCGGCGGCCTGTTTGGAGCCATGGCAGGGTATTATGGCGGGAAATTGGACAATGTGATCATGCGTGTGATGGACATGATGATGACCGTGCCGAGCCTTGTGCTTGCAATGGCAATTGTAGCGGCGCTGGGCTCAAGCCTTGTGAACCTTTTGATTGCGCTTGCAACTTCGCAGATCCCACAGTTTGCGCGCATTGTGCGGTCTTCCGTAATGGCCGTAAAGGGCAGCGAATACGTGGAGGCGGCAAAGGCGGTTGGCGCTTCGGATGCATTGATTATCGCGAAATACATCATTCCCAATGCGCTTTCCCCGGTCATCGTGCAGGGAACGCTCGGCGTTGCAACAACAATCCTGAACGTAGCGGGCATGTCGTTCCTGGGCTTGGGAATCCAGCCCCCGGCGCCGGAATGGGGATCGATCTTGAGCTCTGCGCGCGTTTATATGCGCGAAGCCTGGCATATTTCCGTTTTCCCGGGCCTTGCAATCGTGATTTGCATCCTGTCGCTTAACCTGTTGGGCGATGGGCTTCGGGATGCGCTTGATCCCAAGCAGAAGAGGTGAAGGAGCAACCTATGGCAAACAATGTTTTGGAAATTAAGGATCTTTCGATCCATTACGAGATGCGAGAAGGCGTTGTAAAGGCGCTCAATGGCGTTGACCTTGCGCTGAAAGAAGGCGCTTCGCATGGGCTTGTGGGAGAAACCGGCGCCGGAAAGACAACCCTCGCAAAAGGGGTCATGGGCCTTATGCCGAAGCCCTATGGGAAGATCAAGAGCGGACAGGTGCTTTATGACGGACAGGATCTGCTCCAGCTCAACAAACAGGAGATGCGCAGGATCCGCGGGCAGCATATCTCCATGATTTTTCAGGATCCGATGACGAGCTTGAACCCGGTAATGACAGTTGGGGATCAAATCATGGAGTCCATTCGGAACCACGAAAAGCTCAGCCGCAAGGACGCCGCAAAAAAGGCCAAGGAAATCCTGGAGCTTGTAGGAATCCCCTATGTGCGTGCAGAGGAGTACCCGCACCAGTTCTCGGGCGGAATGAAGCAGAGGGTGGTCATTGCAATCGCGCTTGCCTGCAATCCCCGCGTGCTGATTGCGGATGAGCCGACAACAGCGCTCGATGTGACAATTCAGGCACAAGTGCTTGAAACTATCCGCGATTTGCGCCAGAAATTCCACACTTCAATGTTGCTGATTACGCACGACCTTGGCGTAATCGCACAGAACTGCGAATATGTTTCCATCATTTATGCCGGAGAGATTGTTGAAACGGGCACGGTACATGACATTTTCGGACGAAAGCTGCACCCGTATACGCAAGGGCTGTTTTCTTCGATTCCCAACATTAACGAAACGGTAACGCGCCTGATCCCAATTAACGGCCTTATGCCTGACCCAACGGCGCTTCCGGAGGGCTGTGCATTCTGTGAGCGCTGCAAATACGCAGAGGAACGCTGCAGCCGGGAACATCCTTCGCTTTATGCCATGGGCGGAGAAGAGAACACTCATCAGGTACGCTGCTTCCGCTATGAGCAGAACGGAGAAGGGAGGTAATGGATATGGAAGGAAACGAATTGCTCCGCGTCAACCATCTCAAAAAATACTTCCAGACCCCGCATGGGACGCTCAGCGCAGTGGATGACGTCACGTTTGGGATCAACGAACGGGAAACGCTGGGCGTAGTGGGCGAAAGCGGCTGCGGAAAATCCACTCTCGGGCGTTGTATCCTGCGCCTGCATGAGCCGACGGCCGGCGAAGTGGTTTTTGAAGGGAAGAATATCCTTGCATGCGATAAAAAGGAGATGAAAAGCCTGCGTTCCAAGATGCAGATCATCTTTCAGGATCCCTATGCGTCGCTCAACCCACGCATGACCGTTTCGCAGGCAATTGCCGCCCCGCTGATCATTCAGGGCGTTTACAGCGCCAAGGAGAAGGAAAAGATTCAGAAAAAAGTGGCGGAGATGATGGACGTGGTGGGCCTGGCTTCCCGGCTTGTTAACTCCTATCCGCACGAACTCGATGGCGGGCGACGGCAGAGGATTGGAATTGCAAGAGCCTTGTCTCTGGACCCGAAGTTTATCGTTTGTGATGAACCCGTTTCAGCACTGGATGTTTCCATTCAGGCGCAGGTGCTCAACCTGATGCAGGATCTTCAGCAGCAGATGGGGCTTACGTACCTCTTTATAACGCACAACCTTTCCGTTGTGAAACATCTGTCCAACCAGATCGTCGTGATGTATCTGGGGCAGCTTGTAGAAAAAGCGTCTCCAGATCAACTGTTCCACAATCCGTGCCATCCTTATACGCAGGCGTTGCTCTCGGCCATCCCGATTCCGGATCCGGACATTCCGATGCGCAGAATGGTGCTTAAGGGAGAACTTACGTCCCCGATCAATGTCGGCCCGGGGTGCCGTTTCGCGAAACGCTGCAATTATGCAAAGCCGGAGTGTAGCGAAGCAAGCCCGGAAATGGTCGAAGTTGAACCAGGTCACGTTGTCGCCTGCCATATGGCCGGCGCTGTGAATAAAACGCATGAATAAAAACAAACGGAGGAACCACATGAAAAAAGCACTCGCACTTCTGATGACTGTCGCTCTGCTCGCATGCAGCTTTGCAGCGTGCCAGCAGAATGAAACACCGGATCCCACACCTGCGCAGCAGGATCAGAACAACGGCCAGAGCAACGAGCAACAGGGCCAGCCGGAGAACAGTGCGCAGCCGTCCGGAGCACAGAAAGAATCCGTTGTTTGGGCGCAGCCCAGCGACATTACATCCCTCGACTTCCACGTCGGCAAAAACCCCGCGTCCTTTGCCGTAACGTGCAACATTTTTGATACGCTTGTAACATGGGATGCGGAGAACAAGGTCATTCCGCACCTTGCAAGCGAATGGGAATTTGTGGACGAGGATTCCCTGCAGCTCAAGCTCCGTGAGGGTGTGCTGTTCCACGACGGTGAAGAACTGACCGCAGAGGATGTGCAGTATACTTTGACGCGCGCGAAAAACAGCACCATTGTAAAGAACAACTTCTCCTGGCTGGACAGCGTGGATGTGGTTGACAAATACACGGTGGTGGTCAATACCATCGGTGCATATGCGCCGGTGCTCAACGCGCTGTGCAACCCGCTTGCGGGCATTATGCCCAAGCACCTTCTTGAGGCGGACGATGAGGCGATGGCTAAGAACCCTGTCGGTACCGGCCCGTTCAAGTTCGTTGAGCGCAAGGAAGGCGAATATGTAAAGATGGAAGCAAACGAAACCTATTGGAACGGCACCGTTGCTTCCAAGTACCTTGAAATGCGCGTTGTGCCGGAGGCTTCCCAGCGCGCCACGCTGCTTGAAACCGATGAAATCGACATTGCGTACGACATGCTTGCGTCCGACGTTGAGCGTCTGAATTCGGGCGAAAAGGCCACCGTTCTTTCCGCGCCGTCCTTTAAGGTGTTCTATCTGACCATAAACTGCAACAGCGGCACCGCCGCGCTTCAGGATGCCCGTGTGCGCCAGGCGATTGAGTATGCAATTGATAAGGATGCGCTTTGCTCTGCCGTTATGTATGGGTATGCCACCCCGGTAAGCAGCCTTGTCGGCCCTGGCGTGTTCGGCTATGACGCTGCACCCACCGCGAACCTGTATGATGTTGAGAAGGCAAAGTCCCTGCTTTCGGAGGCCGGATATGCCGATGGCTTTGAAATGAGCATTTGGGTTCAGTCTTCCGATCAGATCCGCCAGGAGGCCTGCGTGATCATCCAATCCATGCTGGAAGAGGTCGGCATTACGGTTACTGTTGAGCCGATGGATGGCACCGTTATGGACGATACGATCGTCAAGGGCGGAGACTTTGCCGCCTGCAGCTCCATGTATTATAACCTTATGGGCGATGCGGACTATGTGCTTTACAGCAACATTTCCCCTGAATCCACAAGCAATCTGTCGCATTACAGCAGCGAGGCAGCTATGGAAAAACTGCTTGCCGCCCGCAGCCTGACGGACGATGCCGCGCGCGCAGCCGTATATGCTGAGATCAGTGCGATCATGGCACAAGACCGCCCGTATATCCCGCTTTGGGCATACCAGAACCTTGTCGGAGTACGCACTGGAGTACAGGGCTTCGTCCTGAGTCCGATTACAGCCTACCGCTATGAAAACGTAGCCGTGTACGAAGGGTAATCAAAGTACGGCAAAACGGATGAACAACATGCTGCCCGGTTTAACTGGGCAGCATGTGAATTTAAATTTTTAGGGGGTCGTCAATTGATACCATTTCAATTTATTCATGTAAAAGCCGATACGCCGTATGAGTGCGGGCAACAATACGGCATGCAGGCAAAAGCCAAGATCCATGCAGGCGTGTTGGTATACCGGGAGTATTTTGCGAAAACCACGGACAAAAGCTGGGATGAAATCAAACAGTATGCCATGTCCTATGTGCCTGTAATTGAAGAAACGATGCCGGAAGTGCTGGAAGAAGCACGCGGGATCGCGGATGGCGCAGGCGTTTCGTTTGATGAGCTGATGGTGCTCAACTGCCGTTATGAAATCACAAAATTCCCCAAAACGCCGGAATGTACGACCGCTGCGGTTTTGCCGGAAGCTACGCGTGAACACGTTACTTATTTGGTGAAAAACTGGGATTACAAGCAGGCCGTCATCCCCAATATTGTGATTTTGCACATCGAGCAGGCGGACGGAACGCGCATTTTGGGCCTTACAGAAGCGGGGCAGATGCTCCGTGAAGGCTTTAATTCGCATGGCATCGGGCTGTGCAACAACATGATCCAGTCCGTTTACGATGATTGGGATGTTGGGATTCCGGTTACCTTCCTGCGCAGGAAAGTGCTTTCCTGCACCCGGTTTGAGCAGGCACGTGACACGCTCGTTCATGCAAAGCGCAGCGTTTCAAACAATATGATGCTCGCCGGATGCAACGGAATTGCTGTGGATATTGAGGCATATCCCGGAGGGGCGAACATGCTGGCGCCGACGGGTGGGATTTTGACCCACGCAAACCACTTCGTAATGCATCAGCAGCTCGATTCCCGCATCGGCCCCAAAAACAGGGACACGAGGCTGGAAGCCTTGTTGCGCGCACGTCAGGGCGAAATCGATGTGCCGTATATCATGGAATGCATGAAGGACCATGAATACTATCCGGAATCCATCTGCGCGCATAACAGCAATCTACCGGGATATGAGCTTAAGGACTTCATGACGGTTGCGTCGTTGATCATTGACTTTGCGGCGGAAACCGCTTTTATCTGCGCGGGGCCACCCTGCGAAGGGGAATATATTCCATACCGCTTGTAACTCTCGGCACGAAAAGGCGGGCTCCTTTGAAAAGCGGATGATGCTATGTTAAAATATCATTAATGGATTCGTTCCTGTGAAAAACGATAGCAAAGGAGTTGATCCCCATACGTACGGACGAACATTTGTGGATTGGCCCGGCCAGATGCAATGATGGGCGGCTTCGGGACTTGATTCGGAAGCAATCTATTGTGCGCAAGCTGAAGCCGAACGAAATATATCTTTCGCCGGGCGATCCGATCCATTATGTCGCATATGTAGCAGAAGGAGTAACTTCGCATTATATGTTCGGCGCAAACGGGCGCGAAAAAGTAATGTACCGGTTAGGGCGGGGATGGTTTTTCAGCGAAGGCATCTTTTATAATGATACGCATACCGTTGAGCTTGCAACACGGTATGCCATTGCGGAAAAGGAAACGACGCTTTACCTGATGGATTATCCAAACTTTCTTGAATTGCTGAAGGATTTGGATTTTGTACAGGCCGTGCTTTGCAGCACCGTGGAGAAATGCACTATTTTGCGGCATGAGATTGAAAGCGTCACATTTGATTCGACCAGCGACAGGCTTAAGCAGCTCCTGCTTTCCTGCGTGAATCCCAACAGCGTTGAGGACGATCATTGGTATAACCTTGCAATATCCTGGACGCATCATGATATTGCAGCGGTGATTGGAATAAACCGCGTTACGGTCAGCCGCTTCATCGGCGAGCTGAAGAACGAAGGCTTTTTGCGCTTGGTGAACGGAAGGGTGCAAATCAACAAAAAGTATATACGCGGAAGCTGAGATCCGGCCGGAAGGGTGAGCGCGTTGCATCGTGGAAAAGATGCAGCTTGTGGCCGAAAAGTTCATGAATCAGCAGATGGGCTTTTCAGCTCCGTTTTTGTAACCACGCACAACTCATGTCAAAACGTGCACATCATTAAAAACAGGCCGGGAAAGCCCGGTTTGCCTGGGTTTATGCCAAGATACACCGGGACAGCGAAACGCACAACTCATGTCAACGCCACACGCAAAAACGCCGCATTTTTGGGTAGCACATTGCATCTTGGCCCTATGGCATAACGCCGTTATTTAAGCGCGTTAGAAAACGTAAAAAGCAAGGAAAACAGGGCGTTAGCGCGCGTTATGTAAGTTGCAGTTTTGGGGAAATACATTTTATGCAGAGCACGATTTTGAGGCGGGACTAATAACAGGGCAATAACAGGCATAAAAAGCGGAAACAAGGCTATTTGCCTTGTTTCTTTAAAAAGATACCCTAATAACAGTTTTTTGAGCTTTTGGGGTACTTTTTACATAAAAATGCAATCTATTCAATCTATATGCATACACAAATCCAGCATTATACAATCAATCTACCACCGAAATAAACCGGCCAAGGACGCGGATCGGAGCGTCAACGTCATAATGCTGTGTTGGGTGAGCCGGATTGCACGGCTTCAAATGAATGCCTTGATCATCCTGGTAAAAGCGCTTAATTGTGCTGCCGTCATCCACAGCTATGAGCGCGATCTCGCCGTTCTCAACCTGCTCTTGCGGGCGAATGACGCATTTATCGCCATCGTGAATACCTGCTTCAATCATGCTGTCGCCTACAGCAATCACGATGAAGTCCCCAGCTTTAACCTGGGCTTCACCGTTGATGGAAACAGGATCTTCGGGAATTGTGACCATTTCAATCGGCATTCCGGCTGCGGAGCGGCCCATGACTGGAATTTTAAGCTTGAAGTCAGACCTACGGCTATTATCCAGACATGCAGTCTTTTCTTTGCCTGCCTCTTGCGGTTTTGTGGTGTACATCCCGGCAAGAGAGAGCAACTGCTCTGCCTTTCCGAAGGCTTTATAGTCGAGGCTGTCGATCCAGTGCTTCAGGTTGTCTTTTCGACCAATTAGGTCATAGTATGCAGAAACCTTTTTGCCCTTTGGAAGTGCAAGAGAATCCAAGTCCTTCTTATTTAGAACAGTAGATACTTGGGAGTTGTAATCAGGATTGTATCCAAAAGACACTCCGAAAAAAGATTCTAATTTTGAAAGAATTCTGAAAGTTGGATGGCTAATACTGTTCTCATACCGATAAATAGACTGCTCGGCTACTCCAATAGCATCACCTAGTTGCTTTTGCGTTAAGCCATGCTTCAAGCGCAAAGCACGAATTGACTCACCGATAGTCATAGGAAATCCTGCCTTTTACCTTATTTCAAATGTAATAATATCATATCTGAATTCAAAAGCATACAGAAAATGATGACGAAACATATAAAAACACTTGCAATAAACAAAAATGAGTGTTACTATGATGAAGTAAACAAAAAATGATGGTATATGGAGGCGCAACATGTATCTCGTAGCAAATGGAAGGGCTATACGCGAACGGCGCAAGGCGGCAGGACTGTCTCAAATAGAGCTATCCAGGCTCGCTGGCTTTGGAGAAGGGAATACAGCCATTTGCCGGATTGAAAGATCAAAACATAAAGTGCATCCGCTACGTGCAAAGGAACTGGCTAACGCACTGGGCTGCACAGTCGAAGAGCTGTTCGAGAGTGCGGAGAAGGAAGTTTCATAAAAACACACAGGAGGAAACGGTATGAACCAACAACTACAAGTATTCAATCACGAGCAGTTCGGTGATGTGCGCATCATCGAGGAGGACGGCAAGGTGCTGTTCTGCGGGAAGGACGTTGCAAAAGCTCTCGGCTATACGAACCCTCAGAAAGCAATCAGAGACCATTGCAGGTACAGAACGAATCGTTCAGTACCGCATCCACAGTCTCTCGGCAAGCTGCTGGACATTGTTTTTATTCCCGAAGGCGACGTATACCGCCTGATCACACACAGCAAGCTTCCGGCTGCGGAGCGGTTTGAGAAGTGGGTGTTCGACGAAGTGCTTCCCACGATTCGGAAGACGGGCGGATATGGTCAACAGATCAATCTGGAGCAGTTGACGCAGATCATTGCAATGACGGTACAGGCCACGGTAAAGGAACTTCTGCCTTACCTGGCACAGGGCGCGCAGCCGGAATTCCAGCCTGCGCAGTTGGAGATCATTCACGGCCAGCAGGCATACCATCGGAGCGGACGAACCGGGAAGAACCAGTCAAAGATTGTGGCTTACGGTTTTACCGACGTCGTGATCGAGTTTGCAAGGCAACGCAAAACGAACCGGGAAATTCGTGAATATCTCGAAGCACAGGGTCTTGAAATATCCGAAATGAGCATTTGCCGCTTCCGCAAACGATATGCGGCAGATGGGGCTTCTTTGACCATAGTGGTATGAATGCCTTGCATCAGCCGAAACCGCCGCAAGGCGGTCTGCCGTAAATGGCCTACCGGCACTGATGAGGCAGGCCAAGTGAAAACGAAGGAGGAGCATCCATGAACTATTTCGGCCTTATGTTCAGCTTCTTTTTGCCCGGCGCGGTGCTGGGCTGCATGGCGGCGCTTGCGGCGGTGCAGGCGCTGGAGGAACACGAGCGGCGCAGGGCGCAGGCGCGCCGTATGCGGCAAAGGCCGCTGTACATTGAGAACTTAAAGGAGGGAAGGCATGAAACTGCGTGAGCTGCTGGAGGTGATCCCTCTTGCAAATCAGGGGATTTCCATCCGGGACAAAGAATGGGAGAACGATTATTTTGAGGGTGTGCTGGGGCTGTACGCAAGCCTGGAACGCATCGCAGAATATGAAGTGATCCTCGTTGACGCGAAGGGGAATCAGATCGGCATAGCGATTTGCCCGCCACAGAGCGCCGGGCATGAACAGGAAAACCGCAAATGAGAACCTGCAGGAGGAGGGATATGGAAGATAGCTATACCAAAAGATACAAAATAGCACTGTATCTGATTTGTAGAAACCATATCATTGGTCGGAACCAAATTGACGGAATCGTGCAAATTCCTTCGGATGATATTGATGTTATGGCTCTCGAGGTCATGATTTCAATCCTGGAAATGGTAGACATCGAGCGTGGGCAAGCCATCTTGGAACAAGCCTGCGAAAAAAAGATGAAATGGATTGAAATGAAGTATGAGGACGCATAAGCCGAAACCGCCGCAAGGCGGTCTGCGGGAACCGACCATCCCGCACTGACGAGGCAGGTCAATACCGAGAAAGGATAATGGGTATGGATCAAGCTGGACTGCTCACCACCGCGGAGGTGGCAACGCTGACCGATCAAGCGCTCATGACCGTACACCGCAAAATACAGCGCGGCGAATACAGCGTTGTGGCTGCAGCGTCGCCGCATGGGCAGGGCGGGAAGCAGTACATGGTCGACATTACAAATTTGCCGGAGAGCGCGCAGATGCGGTACATCGCCCAAATGGAGGGTGTAGGAGAAGCGGACATCGTGAGCTATCAACAGCGATATGGGGACATCGGTATCAGCGCAGTCCTGGCACGGCGCAACGCCGTGCTGGAATGCAAGATCATCGAGCGGGACGGAAAAGGCAATATCACCGCCCGGAAGAACGCGCTGGCGGCACGGATCGGCGTCACACTGCGCACGATCTACCGCTGGCGGGACGCTTACGATGCGCGCGGCCTTGCCGGGCTTATGGATAAGACCGAGCAGTCCAATAAGGGCAAGCCGAAATCCATGTGCCTTTTCGCGCAGGACTTTGTGAAAGCCAACCTCTACTCGGCCGCGAAACATACGAACCGCAGCGCATACGAAAAGCTGCGGCGGCTTGCGGCGGAACTGGATGTTCACGCCTGCTCCAGATGCCCGCACTGCGATGGGAGCATTGCCCGGCGCGAGCTGGGCCTACAGGGACGGGCGCAGGAATACGAACTCTGCGACCGGCCCGGCGAAGGGCTGATCATCCCGGAGAGCGTCAGCACGCTGAACCGGTACGCGCAGACCATCCCGGCCGACGAACTTGCATATGCTCGATACGGAAATCGGTATTGGGAAGCGAAGTATATGCCCAAGACACAGCGCACCAAGCCTGAGAAGATCAACGAATGCTGGTTCGGTGACCACCACATGTTCGACCTGTTTGTAGTAGATGACGACGGCCGGATCGTGCGCCCCTGGATGACCGCTTGGAGCGACGCGAAAAGCGGCGCGTTCGTCGGCTGGTGCATTACCACAAACCCAAACAGCACCACTATTGCGGAAACCTTCGTGCGGGCCATTGCGAAATCGTCCTTCAGCCCGTTTTATGGCGTTCCTGCCGCGATCTATATCGACAACGGCAAGGACTACCGCAGCAAGCGGTTCGAGGGCGACCGGGAAACGGAGCATGTGATTGGCAGGCTGAATGAACAGCTGAGCCAAACGGCGCTCCTGAAAGTGCTGGGGGTGAATGTAATCCATGCCCAGCCCTACAAAGCATGGTCAAAGATCATAGAGCGGCTGTTTGGAACGCTGGAAGGGCGGTATATCCGCGATCTGCCCGGCTGGTGCGGCGGCCGCCCGGATCAGCGTCCTGAACACCTGACACGGGCCTATCTTGAAAAGCAGGCTGAGCGTGGGAAGCTGCTGACGCTGGCTCAGTTTGAACGGGTGATGCGTGAGCAGATCATCCCAGCCTACCATGCGGAACATTTTGACAATGAGCAATCGCCGATCGAAATATATGAGAGCGGCGAAAAGGCACGGAACGATCTGCCGGGCTGGGATGTGCTGGCCATGATCCGGACGGAAGCGGCCACCCGCAAGGTCAGCTATATGGGCGTAAAGCTGCGCAAGCAATGGTATTGGGACGACGCCTTGCGGCACATGGTCGGGCAGGAAGTTACCGTGCGCTACAGCAAGGACGACGACCTGAGCGTGACTGTCATATCCGGAGATCACTTTGTGTGTGAGGCTTGCCTGAAGGACAAGCTGCGCCTGATCGGTGAAGATCCTGAAAAGATCGCTGCGCACATGAGGCTGCAAAAGCAGGCAGTGCAAGAGGTACGAGAAGGAATCGCGCATGCAGAACGTGCCGTACAGGTTGGGTTGCGCAATGTCTATTACGAGCCGATTGACCTGTCTGTCGTCGGCGCAGGGACGATCACCACACTTGAATATCGTAAGGCTGCCAAAGCGAGGGCTGAAAAGCGCACCGAGCTTGCCGAACAGGTCAAGCGGGAAAAGGATAGCGACACCGTTGCAAACGACACTGTCCGCAAGATGTTTATGGAACTTGGCCGCGCAGGCGGCAACAAATAAACCACGACTGATGTCAAAAGGAGCAGAATATGACGCCGAGAGAAGCAATGTTGAAAGCACTGGAACTTGCCATGACCGAGAAGGAATTGATGTACGCGCTGAACGTGGCACGGCAGATTTTTGAGACATTCGGCAAATCGGAAAAGCTGGATGAGCTCATGCAGCGGATACTGAAGGATGCAGAAACGCAGCATAATGGGTTCATCCTTATGTCGGCGGCATGCCTGTATAGTGAAATGGCTGCATCAGAAGTGACATCTGCCTGACCCAAGGCCCAGCCCGCGTGAAAGCCGCGGCCGCCCCCGTTAGGGGGCGCGGCGCTCATCGTCAGAAAAGGAGGAAATACCATGGAATCTGTAATGGAACTGACAGCACAGAGCTCACCACGCAGTACAGAGACTTTGCGTGCAGCCCTGCGCGGCCTACAGGCAGACGGAATCACATTTGCGGAAATCAGCAAGTCTACCGAGGTACACCGTACCGCGATCAGTCAACTGGTCAATCAGGGCATATTGCCCAGCCCAAAGCATGTAGCATCGCTGTGGAGCTTTGTGGATCGTCAGCGTGAAGCGCAGGAAATGCCCGACATGGACGCTCCGGCTGTCTATAAACAAGCGCTGGAAATTTGGGAGACTGAGGAGTATGTGTTGGCGAAGGGGTGGTGCGACTACATCTACCAAAAGCGGAAGATGGGCGTACTGATCGGTGCTCCGGGTACCGGAAAGACTACGATCCTGAAGAAGTTTGCATTGGATCATCCGGGCAGCATTTACATTGAAGCTATGCCCAACATGCGCGTGAACGATTTGCTGAATGCGATTGCGCACCGGGCGGGGATTAGCCTGAAGGGAAACGGGTGTCAACGCATGGAAGGATTGATCGAGGCGCTTGCAGGCCGTACGGATGTAGCCATCCTTGTGGATGAGGCGGAATACCTGAAAAAGTGGGATGTTGACAAGTTTGAATATCTAAGAAAAATATGGGACAACACCGGAACACCGGTCATCCTGGCAGGCACGCCGGAACTGGAGACAACGATCAAAAAAGGCACAGGGAAGGACAATCTCGCACAGCTGTATCGCCGGAAATATGAGTTGCAGCTCAAAGGTATTTCCGCCAAGACTGCCCTTACCCATCTGCGCCACTACCATCTTACCACAGATGCGGCTGAAATGCTCGCAAAAATCGGCGCGGATGTGCAGCACGGAGGCCTCGGGAACTTAGTTGAGATCCTCGACCTCTGCCTGGAGGCCGCAGCTGGTGGCGAAATCAATGCCGATATGGTCAAAGCCGCAAAGCAATATAAACTGATGTACTAAGGAGGTTGCCATGGCACGAATCAAGCCGAAAGATAAGCTGCCCCAGCTGCAAAGCTGGGATGAAGTCGACCTGGCTCTGTGCGAGATCGCGGAACATACGCGAGCCGTTGAAGCCATACAGCATGATATGCAGCAAACAATCGACGACGCGAAACTGCAAGCTAAGGATGCGAGCGATCCGCATGCGGCCGCGATCGACGCGCTCAGCCAGCAAGTCAAAGAATACGCTGAGCGCAATCGGGAAGGGTTAAAGAAAAAAACGAAGCCGTTGCTTTTCGGAAATATCGGCTGGCGGAAAAGTACGAAGCTAGTAGTACCGCGCGACGCGGCCAAGATAGCCGACATTGTCCGATTGCTACGCGCCTTGGGATGGCACGATTGCATCAAAGTCGAACCGCCGAAGATTAACCGTGAAGCGCTGCGCACACACCCGATCGAAGATATTGTGAAGGTTGGCGTGGGTGTATCTGTAGAGGATGAATTCTGGCTGGAAGTCAAAAAGGATGCAATTCCCGCAGAAACGGAGGCATGACATGCGCGAATATGATATTCCTTCCCCTATCACCACAGCGCAAAAACGGTGCATCTATACGCTGGCGAAAAAGTCTCTGCATATGTCGGATGACGATATCCACGCTATGACCTATCAGATCGCGGGTGTGGATCACGTAAGCGCTATGACATTGGGACAAGCCAAGGGAATGATCGACAGGCTGAAAAGAATGGCCGGGCAAGAATCTAATACGACCCGCCCCGGGAAGCCGACGCCGCGCGAACTGGGCATGATCATGGCGCTGGCGGAAAATCTTGGTTGGACGGATGATCGACTGCGTGCCTTCATCGAAAAGCGCTTCCACATATCACACCTTCGATTTCTGGATGATAAAACAGCGCGCAAACTGATCGAAGCGCTGAAAGCTATAGAAAAGGGAAATCGCGGAGAAAGGAGGTTGACAAATCATGATCGAGATACCAAAATGGTTACGTAACGCCGATCCGGAGCTGCTGCCGGAGCAGCACCGGAAGATAGCTGACCTGATCGGATATGATAAGATGCTAGATTTGGTGGCCGTATACAGCGGAGATTACCTGTATGTGCCTAAATTGGATGCGATCGTTCGGGCTGTACGGAATAAGAGCCTGATTGCGGATCACCGCAAGGGGGTGCAGCCTCCAGCGCTGGCGCACCGATACGATTTGTCCGTTGTACAGGTGTATGAGATCATCAAGCAGGCGCGCACAGCGGAGGACGATGGTCAGGTATCTTTCCTTGATAAAGTCATTTAGCGAATTAAAATAGGCTGCTTACATACTGAAATCCCCATAAGGGATGCGATAATACCGATACGGGAACGCCCGTATCGGTATTTTTAATTGGGAGGCCGGAAGATGAACGAAGCATGGATCACATGGATCATACAGGGCATAACCGGCCTTGCCATCGGTATCATCGGTTGGTATATGAAACGCGACCGGGATGCGCTGGATAAGAAGATCGAAAAGCAGGGCGACCGGATCAGCCAGCTGGAAAAGGATATGAAGCAGATGCCGTTTGTCTATACGACCAGGGAGGACTTCCTCCGGGCGATCACAAGCCTGGAAAGCAATATAAAATCCACTGAGACCAAACTGGACAGCAAGTTAGATAAGGTGCTAGACCGGCTTGCGAAAATGAAGGAGGAGGCATAAACATGGCGAACATCGAGGCGATCAAAAACCGTGAAATCCGCGGCTGCATTCTGCGGGCACTTGCCAAAACACAGTTCCGAGCGATCAGCAACCGGTCGTTAGCACTGGCCCTGGTAAGCGTCACGACCGATATTTATCCGCACCTCTGCTATCTTGCTGACAAAGGGTACATCACTGTGGTCGGCGTGGAAGAGGATGAGATAACCGGCGTTGATTCACTAATCAATTTAACAGCCAAGGGCGTCGACCTCATTGAAGAAAGCATCCCCGCTGATCCGGGAATCGCACTGTAAGGCGGTGCGATATGGGAAAGCAGCGCGAGCGCAACCGCATAAAATCGCGCGTGGATGAACTGCCGCAAGATGCGCGCGAACTGCTGGACAGAATGCTGGCCGATGTGACCAACACATATGCAGAGATCGCGGAAGCCATGGGCGCGCGCGGCTGGGAGATCAGCAAGTCCAGCATCGGTCGATATGCCATGCGGCAAAACGCTGTCGCGCGGCGGCTGAAAGAATCGCGCGAGCAGATGGTGGCGCTGATCAATGAAGTCAAGGACAACAACGATGTGGAAGCATCTGAGTTAGCATCATCTCTGTTGATTGATGGCCTGACGCGCCGGATCGCCACAGCGGAAGAAGACTTTGAAACCATGCCGCTGGAAAAGGCAGGCCGCCTGCTGGTGCAAATCCAACGGTCTGCCATCTATAAGGAACGAATGAAATCGACCCGCGCCCGCGCGTGTAAGGATGTTGAAATCAACATCATGGCGCGGATGCGGGAGCAGATACAGGATGATCCCGATCTGCTATACCGCATCACCGAGCTGGTACGCGCGGCTGCGGAAGAGGAGGCAAGACGGGATGAGGATGGATAATTGGTATGTGCTGCACGTCCGCACAGGGCATGAGTTACCCGTTGCAGAAGCGGCACGAGGGCTATCCGGAGTCGCTGCGTTTACGCCCATAGAGACGATATATGAGCGACACGGCGGCGAGTTCCGCGAGCTGCAGCGGCTGTTGTATCCGGGCTATGTGTTTGTGCAAACCGAGCGGCTGCATGCGCAACGATACTATGAGTTTAAGCGTATCGACGGCGTGATCCGGCTGTTGGGCCTTGCGGATGGCGACATCCCGCGCAGTGTGCCGGAGGCCGAAATGCAGGAGCTGCTGGGGATGATGGATGATCAATATGTGATCGGCATCTCCCATGGCGTCCATGATGGAAATGGCAAGATCAAAATCACTGGTGGGCCGCTTGCAAACTTGCAGGGACGCATCGTAAAGGTAGATACCAGGCAGCGGCGCGCGGTCGTGCGTCTTAGCCTGATGGGCCAGCCGCAGACAGTAAGCGTTGCGCTGACAACAAGCAATCCCGCAGAGCCGGAGGCTGAGTAATCGCCCCGCGCCGATGCCGGATGATCACATTTGATGTTCCGCTCCCGCGCCGTCCTGTTTCTCCTTCGGTGCGAAAGGGCGAAGCATATGCAGAGGGTCATGGCTCTGCGCCTCCTTTCGGATGGGCCGTCCAGCCAGTTTTATGGCTGGATGGCCATTTCTATTACGATGGAGAGCCTAACACGAAATAACGGGCGTTTAACGCCGTTTAACGCTATTTGGGAGGTGAGCACATGGCGGCGAATGATTTAAAGTATCTGCTTGCGCCGGATGGTGTCACTGACGACCGGTTTCTTCGAGCGCGGGAGAGCTTTTGGGAATACTGCAAGCTACGGAATCCGAAGTTTTTCCGCGATGACCGTACTTACTTGCGTGACCTGGCAAACGATTTACAAGCACTGTACGAGGGCAGGTTGATCAACCCGGCTGCAGGCGAACCCTACAAAAAGCTCATGATGAACCTGCCGCCCAGGCATGGCAAGTCCTATATCCTGACACTATTTTGCCAGTGGCTGCTCGGCAAATCAAACGAGAACCGTATCATCAGCGTCAGCTACAACGAAACGCTGGCAGGCCGCTTTGCTCGAAATGTCCGCGACGACATCGACGCAACAAAGGTTGACCCGCGCCTGGTTATTTTCTCGGATATCTTCCCTGCCACCCACATCAAACAGGGTGATGCAAGCACGCAGCTCTGGTCGCTGGAAGGCCAGTTTTTCAATTACCTGGCCACTGGCTTCGGCGGCACGATCACCGGTGTCGGATGCCGGATCGGTATCATTGACGATCCGATCAAAAATGACAAGGAAGCCTTCAATGACCGCGTGCTGGATGAGCAGTGGGCATGGTACTGCGACACATTTCTGAGCAGGATCGAGGAAGGCGGCCTCCAGATCGTCAATATGACGCGCTGGTCAACGCGCGATCTCTGCGGCAGGCTGTTGCAGGAGGATGCAGGCGAATGGTATGTGTTCCGCCGTCCAGCCTATGACGAAGAGTCCGGGGAAATGCTGTGCGAGGAGCTACTATCAAAGAAAAGCTACTTTAAAAAGCGCGCCCTCACATCGGCTGCTATTGCGGATGCAAACTACCAGCAGCATCCGGTTGATATCAAGGGAAAGTTGTACAGCAGCTTTGCGACATATAAGGAGTTGCCACGAAAGTCGGATGGCACGTTGGCGTTTGAACGCGTCATATCCTACACCGACACCGCCGATACAGGCAGCGACAGGTTATGCAGCATCGTGGCTGGGCAGCTTGCCGGGCAGGGATTCGTGTTGGACGTCGTTTATACGGATAAGCCAATGGAAGTTACCGAGCCTGCGGTGGCGGAACAGCTCCATGACAACCGCGTGAATACCGCAAAAATCGAGAGCAACAACGGTGGACGAGGATTTGCTCGGACGGTGGAGCGCCTGCTGTGGGACAACCACCAGGATCGCAGCGTTGCGGTCGAGTGGTTCCATCAGGGCGAGAACAAGCAGGCGCGCATCTTATCCGGGTCAAGCTATGTGATGCGCAATCTGTTTTACCCAGAAGACTGGGATCGCCGGTGGCCAGAATACTACCGCGACATGAATACCTATCAACGCAATGGCAAAAACGCCCACGACGATGCGCCTGACGCAACGACCGGACTGGCCGAAATGCTGCAGGGTGACGGACAGGGCGATTTTACAATCTATTTTTGAGGGGGCATACATGATCATTGTACACAGCGGCGAACCCCGCACGCCGGAGGAGCAACTGCGGGATGAGATCGAGGTGCTGAGCGCAGAGCTGTACAACACAGAACTGCGGTTAGCCAGTCTGCAGAAATCAGAACAATTTAGAAAGAAGGAAACACCGCAACTATCTTAAACACCATCACGCGGGGGGATTGCCTGCGCATTCTCCCTACATTGGCGGATGCCAGTGTTGATTTGATTCTGACCGATCCGCCATATGGAATTCAATATCGGTCACGCAACAATAAAACAATTAAAAACGACAAATCCCCGTTCATATGGTGGCTGTATGATGCATATCGCATTTTAAATGACAGAGGCTGCCTGCTGTGTTTTACGCGTTGGGATGTGCTTGAGGTATGGCGCAGCGCGATCCAGTATGCCGGGTTTTCGATTCGGTCGTGCATCGTATGGGACAAAGCCTACCATGGCATGGGTAACACAAAAGCCGCCTTTGCTCCTCGGCATGAGCTATTGCTGTTAGCAGATAAAGGCGGATTTTCATTTCCGGGTCATCGTCCTATGGATGTGTTGCAGGTACGGAAGGTGCCGGGGGCGCACATGATACATCCGACAGAGAAACCCGTTGCACTGCTGAGTATGCTGATCGAGGCCACTACGCATCCCGGCGCATTGGTGCTAGACCCATTTGCGGGCAGCGGATCGACTGCGGAGGCATGCATTCATACAAACCGGAACTACATAGCCATAGAACTGGCGGATGAGTACTGCAATCATGCGCGCAAGCGCGTGATTGCTGCAAAGGAGGGATCACATGGGAATCCGCTGGGAAGCGGCGAAGATGCTGATAAGCGGGAAAGCTAAACCGACCGCGCGTGACATGATGTCCTTGATGCAGTCGGCCATGGCAAAGCCGCCCGACCGCAACACGGCCGAATGGCTGCAATCCTACCTCACAAATCCGCGCCTTGCGCCGGTGCGCAAGATCGCAACAGATCTGTCGAGTGTGCCAGGAAAACTGTATCGCGGCGTCGGAGATAATCGAAAGGAAGTGCTGCAGCACCCGTTTCTGGAGTTCTGGAATCATCCAAACCCGCTGCCGGAGCTGACCGCGTCCGGAATTTGGCGGCTGCTGGAAATCTGGTATCAGCTAAAGGGCACGGCCGTCTGCGTGATCGAACGCGGGCGCAATGGTGCGCCCACAGAGCTTTGGCCCGTGCCGCCACATTGGATCATGGATATCCCACACCGGGGCCAACCATACTATGTAATTCAAAATATGGACGGTAAGCGTGCAAATGTATCCATACAGGATGTGTTCGCACTGAAAGACCTGAATCCTATCGACCCCTATGGGCGCGGGATCGGGCAGGCGGAAGCCGTCGCGGACGAGGTCGAAGCCTACGAATACGCAACCAAATTCTCCAAGTCACTGTTTTTCAACAACGCGCGCGCGGATTATTTCATTGCGGCGCAAGGGATTACAGAAGAACAGTCGCGTCGATTTTTATCGAAGCTGGACAGCAGGCACAGAGGGCCATGGAATGCGTATCGACCCGGCATCATACCGCGAAGCGATGTGCAGGTATTCAGGATGTCCGATAGTCCGCGTGAAATGGATTTCATTGCATCCCGCAAGGATTTGCGGGACACGGTGAACAGCCACTGGGGCGTGCCGCCCGAGATGCTGGGAATTGTAGAAAATAGCAACCGAGCCACAGCGGAGGCCGCAAAGTCCATCTATGCAGAAAATGTCCTGACGCCGCAGCTGTTGCTGCGGCAGGACGCAATCAATGTCCAGCTGCTGCCGCAGTTTGAGGCGGGGCTTACATGGGAGTATGACGATATCATCCCGCAGGATGAACAATATCAGCTTCAGGTTGCAAACGAAGGACTGAGCCGATGCGCCATTATGATCAATGAATGGCGGATGCAAATGGGATTCGATCCTGTTGAAGGCGGCGACGCATTCGTTGTGCCGTCCGGTAGCATGATCGTACCCAGGGATGAACTTTTGACATCGTTTGTGCTTTCTGGCGTTGCGGAAACGTCAGAGCAGGATGCGGATAACGCACCGCAGCAGGCCTCGCAAGTTCCACAAGATCTAGATATGGAAGCGCGCGAGGTGCAAACCGCAAAGGAGGTCAGTTTGAATGGCGCTCAAATTGCGAGTCTCGTGGACATTGTACAGGCGGTAAATTCGGGCGAATTGTCCAGGGAAAGCGCGATTGAGATCATAACGTCTGCCTTCCCCTTCGATACTGCCAAGGCATCCGCAATACTTGGCGATGCAACGCGGCAACCCGAAAACCCTACGTCCCCGGCCAGCGATAGCGCGGCGTTGACCGGGCAAAAAGCGAAGCGCATTCCGGCAGACCGCGCGCGAGTGCGCCGGGCGATGGACACAGCGCGCAGCGCACAGGAGCGTGCCGCCCGGCAGACAGTACTGCGTGCGCTGAAACGGCAGCATGACGGAATCGTCAGAGCACTGGGCGCGCAGGCCAAATCAGATAACGACGGTTGGGGCGACCTGCTTCGCGTGGACATATCCGGCGATATGCGCACGGTGGTCGACCGCGTGGAGGACATCCTGCGGCAGACCGTAGACTGGCCTGCGCAGGATCGCGCTATGCAGGCCGCGCTGCGGCCTGTTTGGCAGTCTGCCTACAGCGCGGGGAGCGAGCTTGCCGTATCCGCATATAACATCAGCGTGCAGCAGTCAACGCTGACGCGTCAAGTCCTTGAGGCGGGCGCGGCGCGCGTTAAGGGGATCAACGATACGACGCGTGCTGCGCTGGCCCGCACCATCGCGGATGGCATTGCAGCCGGTGATAGCCGTCGGCAGCTGATCGATCGCGTCAAGCAGACCATGCCAGGCGTGTCTGCCGGGCGTGCTGGCGTGATCGCGGAGAATGAAGTACATACCAGCCTGATGTCCGGCAATTTTGATGCGATCAAGGGAGCTGGAATCGCCACGAAGACGTGGCTGACCGCAGGCGATGACGACGTCCGCGACAGCCATAAGCGTCTAAATGGAGTGACGATTGGGATCGATGAGCGGTTTGCCAACGGGCTGTTGTATCCGGGCGATCCCAGCGGATCTCCCGCAGAAACCATCGGCTGCCGCTGCGATCTGATTGCGGGCGAGGAAATTCAAGATCAGCCTGTACAGAGTCAAGCAGAGCATGATATACTGCGGGCAGACAATGATACCGGCAACTATGACATGGATGGTCTGGTGCCCGCTGAGCCGGAGAAAATCACGGAAATTCCGCGTCCCACACTGGAAACAGCCGGAGCGGTGCTGAGCGAGTATGAACCGGAGATCGCTGGGAAGAACTATGAAACGGCTATCATTGTGACGCAAAGCGGCCAAGTATATCGGGTCAGAGGCCATATTAATGGCGTGAATATCCACGGACTGCCGGACGATGCACTGTATGGGGCGTACATGACGCATAACCATCCGGACAGCGTCACGCGGTACAGCTTCAGTGCTTTCGATATCAGTGAAGCGCTGAAGTACCGGTTCGCCGAACTGCGCGGCTTCGACAGCGAATATGAGTATGTGATGCGCGTCCTTCCGGGCACAATACAAAAAGAGGACTACATCGTTCAACATGATTTTGGGAACATGTATAGAAATGAGGCCATTGAACGAGCAAGGAACGGTGACCTTGATCCCGATGTCGATGAATACCACTACATATGCAGCCGCATGTCTCAGGATTATGGATTTTACTACGAGAGGAGACATAAATGAGTTATTTGGAAGAAGCGCAGCATCTATCCGATGAAACGCGAAAGAAACTCGATAGACTCATGGAACAATATGAAGGCTACCGAAACCCTGGAATGCTGGATGGAGAGCCATGGGCGGCAGAGGAACGGAAAATTATGAAAGCGTTTTCATCGGGTCTGAAGGCACTTCGGGAAAAATATCCTGGTTGGCGGGATGAGATCAATCAATAAAGCAAAGTGGAGGATTATGGTGCATTGCTTTGAGCAAGCGCAGGAGGTAGAAATGGGCTATTGGGATGAAGCGCAAAAGCTGTATGATGAAACCGTTGCAAAAACGGAAGCACTCATGGAGCAATATAAGGAGTATCGCAATCCCGGCATGCTGGATGGCGAGCCCTGGGAAGCAGAGCTGCGCGAGATCGACCACGCGTTCTATGAAGGCCTGAAAGCCCTGTGGGAGAAGTATCCTGACTGGGAGAACGAAGAAAAGCCGCAGCACATCAAAGATTTGACAGCAAAACACAAGAAATAAAAGCATGATTCATGGCACCCGCAGGGGTGCTTTTTGATTACCAAAAATCAGGAGGTGGTGAGAAATTGCCGGAGGTAATGCACAAATCGCTGCAGTTCGATGTGGCGAGCATCGATGAGGAACAGGGTATATTCGAGGGATATGCATCTGTATGGGACATAGTAGACCATGACGGAGATGTTGTCGAGCACGGCGCGTTCGCCTATACGATCCGCGAAGGTGCGGCAAAGGACGGTGTACCGATCCTCGCGTTGCACAACGACCACTGGCTGCCGGTCGGCCGTACGCTGGAACTGCGTGAGGATGACGTTGGACTGTACATCAAGGGGTATATTAGCCCAACCAGCATGGGCAAGGACGTGCGCATTCTGATCCGGGACAAGGTTTTGAAGGAGCTGTCCATTGGCTACTGTGTCATACGGCATACGATGCAGGGTGGCATCCGTCATCTGCAGGAGCTGGAACTGCCAGAAATCAGTATCGTCACATGGGCGGCCAACAGCGCGGCCCAAATCACAGGATACAAAGGAGGTACGCCGCAAATGGCGGAAGCAAAAGTCTCCGCGCCGGACGGTGCGGAAAAAAGTGTAGCGGAGCTGCTGGCTGAAGGCAAGGATCTCATCGCACAGCTGCGGGCCCTGGGGGTCGAAGTCCCTGATGACGGGGCTGAAGACTTGATCGAAATCGAAGACGAAGAGACGGAGGAATAAAGAAAATGGCGAAGATGACCAAAGAAGAACTGAACACTATGATCGCAGAACAGGTCAAGGCAGCCGTAGCGTCGGCTCTGGAAACCAAGGCCGCGCCGCCTGCTGCCCATGAAGAAGGCGACGGCAGCAACGCATCCGGTACAAAAGGTGCGCCTGCCGCCGCTGCCGTGGAGCGCAAGTATGCAGGCATCTATATGGCCACCGGCAGCCCGGAGGCTGATCCGCATCCTACCAAGCAGGAGAAGGGAATCGGCTGGGCACGTGCTATCAAGTGCATTGCGCAGAGCCAGGGAGATCCCGGCCGGGCGCTGCACATCGCTCAGAAAATGTACGCGCAGGACGATGTCCTGCATCGTGAGCTCAAGGCGCTGTCCGCCACGGCTCCCAGCGACGGCGGCTATCTGATTCCGGAGATCTACGCGGCGGACGTGATCGAGCTGCTGTACGCCCAGTGCGTGGTAAACCAGCTGGGCGCGACAGTTGTACCCATGGAAACCGGAAACCTCACGATCCCGAAGCTCAAGAGCGGCGCGTCCAGCTCGTATGTGGGCGAGCTGCGCAGCACCAAAGCTACGAAGCAAGGGTTCGGGAACGTCAAAATGAGCGCGAAGAAGCAGATGACCAAGGTGCTGATTTCCAATGACCTGCTGCGCTCGGCGTCTTATCGTGCGGATCAGATCATCCGCGACGACGCCCTGCGCGCCATGGCGCTGGGCCGCGATCGTGCCGCACTTATGGGCAAGGGCACGACGTTTGAGCCTAAGGGTCTGCTCAACTACAACGTGACCAAAGTGGCGTTGGATGCGGAACCCGACACTTCCACCACTGGCGCTATGCTGGCCGAGCTGATCAAGGCTAACGTAAGCACGAACAAGTTGGGCTGGGCCTTCAATGGCGCAGTGTGGGGCGCACTGTACAACGTAGTGGATGCTTCCGGCCGGTACGTCTATCGAGATGGGCTGGACAAGGGGCAGCTTAACGGCCATGCTATCGGCCTATCCAACCAGCTTCCCATTGGCACGGATGCCAATGGGAAGTGCTCTATCATCCTGGGCAACTGGTCGGACTTCCTGGTCGGTGAGCAGCTAGCTATGGAAGCGGAAATGTTCCGCGAGGGCTCCGCGAAGGACGAAAACGACGAGATCATCTCGGCTATCGACAACGACTGCTCTATCCTGCGGCTGATCTCGTTGCATGATTTTGCCCTGCGCCATGAGGAGAGCTTTGTCGTTGGTACCGGACTGCGGACCAAATGAGGAGGAAGGACAATGAAACGCACTTTGTATGATAGTATCACCGTAATCCAAGGCGCGAGCGGTAAAGCTGTCGATCGTAATGGCCGCCTTTCCGCCGTGTTTGTGGCAGATGTCAGCGCGGTCAGCGGCTCGCCCACCACGAGCGCGATCGGCATCGTGGTAACGCACTGTGACACTGAATCCGGCACGTATGAGGAAGTGGCGGATGATTGCCTGTTTGTCGGCTGCGAAGCGAAACAGGCAATCGAGGCTGGTATGCAGACGTGTTGGCAAATCGACCTGATCGCCTGCAAACGGTACGTTAAGGTCACCGCCACACCCGCATTTACAGGCGGCACCAGCCCTGCCGCGACCGCATCTTATGCGCTGGTGCTTGGCGACAAGCGGCAGCAATGATTACGCTGGCAGACAATGCGTTGACCACACCGGATCGCCTGATGATCCTGCAGGAGTTCAACTACGACCAGTATGATCTGGTCGTCGTACTGATCAATCAGGCGTCGGCATCGATCGAAACGGAATTGCGCCGAAAACTGCGTAAACAAACGCATTCCGAGCGCATCACGCCGACCGGGAGCCAAGAACTGCTGCTATCGCAATGGCCTATCCTTCAGGTGGATCATGTGGTTATCGACGGGATGGATCTGGAGGCAAGCGCTTACAGCATTGAGAATGGTGGGATCCTGTACAAGGATGATGGCTGGCCGTGGCGCGGATACCCGCATGGGCTGGCGTATGACCCACGTGCGGTAAGCCGCACTGTCAGCGTCGTGTATACGGCTGGATACATCCTGCCCAAGGATGCAACTGAGAACGCCCCCTGTACCCTGCCCGCAGACCTGGAAGGACTGTGCATGGAGATGGTGCAAGCATCGTTTGGAAAGCTGCAGTCCGGCGGCAACGCAGGACTGAGAAGTTTTTCCATATCGGACGTGCGCTGGGAATGGGCAACCGAAACGCCCGCATCCTGGCAAGCTGTGATCAACAAGTATAGGCGGTGGGCGTAATGGCGCACATCATCGTACAAGATGGCGTCAGCGAATGGCGCAAGCGGGTGCGCGCCGAACTGAACCGCCTTGCACAGATGCAGATTCGCGTTGGCGTGCTGGGAAGCGAAGACGGCGAGCTGCTGCGCATCGCATATGTCCACGAGTTCGGCGCGACGATCACCCCGCGCAACGCCCGCAATTTGGCGATCCCGCTGTCACCATCCGCGCGCAAAAAATCCCCGCGCGACTATGATGACGCATGGGTGCTGGACAACGGAGAGAACCGCTTCCTTGTGCGTAGTAAGGGCCGCAATGGGGATCAGATTGAATTTCTGTACCTGCTTGTGCCGAAGGTGACGATTCCGGAACGGTCGTTCATCCGCGCGGGGTATGACGGCGGAAGGGACAAAATCGCCAAGGCCTGTGAGCAGGCAGCGCGTGCGATCGTATTTGACGGGCTGACTGCCGAAGCTGCCGCCGCTAGAATCGGGACGGCGGGCGTCGGCATCATCAAGCGATACATGCGCAGCGGTGCGATTCTGCCCAAAGGCAGTCTGACCTTGGCATCTTCGCCGGGTAAAACGACGCCGCTGATTCAATCTGGACGGTTGGCAAACGCAATATCGTACGAGGTGATCATATGATCCAATTACCAAAGCATGTCCTGCGCACCTGCTACGAACTGCGGCGCGGTGCAGGAACTATCGACTATGACAACGGCGGGCAACATATCCCTGGCGCTGTGCAGCGCATCGCATTTTCAGGTGCGTTGCTACCGTTGTCAGATGAGGATTTACGATACGCGCCGCAGGGCACCTATTCGGCCGATTCCCGCAAGCTGTACACGGATGGGCACGCGATTGCCGTCGGCGCCGAAGTAGAGGTGGATGGAACCATCTACACTGTGACGGGATCACGGGACTATGGTCACATTGGAACCTTGCGGCGCTACACAGTTGAGCGCAGGGGGACGGCAGTATGATGATCAAAACGGTGCGGAATATCATTTGCCGCAGGCTGTACGATTTTCTCGGACGGCCTGTTTTGCTGCATGACCAAACTGATCCAGAGGCGAAGCCGCCAATGCTGTACTACCAGTTAGTTGGCCCGCTGATCCCGCTTGGTGGCGCAAGCATATGGCAGGATGGCAGCACACAGTACCGGCGCGAACCGACAGAAGCCACCATCAGCATCACAGCAGTTAGCTACGACCGCGATGGTAGAGATGGCCGCATTTACGGCGACGATGAGGCATTAGAGCTGGCGGAGCGCGCGATGAGCTGGATGCTGCATATAGGCCGGCGCGAACTGCTGCTGGATGGGATTGCGGTCGTAGAAGTGGGGAACGTGCAGTGCCGCAGCAATCTGATAATCGATGAAGTCGCCAGGCAATATGGGCTTGACGTGCGGGTTCGATTTGACCGCACGACTACGATCGATATTCCGATCATTGTGGGCGGAGCAATTACAGAAATTTAGGAGGATATATGGTACAGGATATTGTTGTACACGTAGGGTTGGATACCAAAATCACGCCGCGTGAATCATTGGTTCCACTGATATTGACCCTCGAAGGTGAAAAAGCCTACAAAGAGTATACGTCGTTGGATGCGCTGTTGGCCGACTACGCTGCAACCACAGCTGCTGGTAAGGCCGCACAAGCACTATATGCCAATGCGGAGCTGTCCGGCAGTGTACCGGAAACGGTGGCTGTGCTGGGTCTCACATCGTCTGCTACAAACGACGATATAACCGATGCGCTAGATACGCTGCGCGACAGTCATGACGACTGGTACTATTTGATCCCGGCGGCGGCAACAGATGCGCAGATTACGGCGATCGCCGCATGGACGGCAGCTACGGTGCTGTCCCGGCAAGACCTTGCCGCAGGCCAAAAAGAAGCCGAAAAGCTGTTGGTTGCGCAGACGGCCACAAAAACCCTGGCACTGACAGATGCACAGGCGGTCATCTGCTACAACCCTGATGCGGCCAACAGTTTCATGCATGCGGCGTGGGTGGGACGCATGCTCGGATACTATCCGCAGGCTGTCACCTGGAAATGGAAAGATATCAGCGGGGTCGCCGCCGTAGATGTAGATGCGACCGCGCTGGGGACGATTCTTGCAAATCATGTCAACACCTATGTCAACAATCATAAGCGCAATTATATGCGCGATGGTGTGTGCGCCGATGGTGAATTCATTGATGTGGTGATTGGCCGCTGGCAGATCAAGCAAGCCATGCGTGCAGCGATTACCAATCTTATGGTGGATACGGACGATGTCCCGTATGACGATACTGGGTTCGCTATGGTTGCTGCCGCCGTGATTTCTGCGCTGAACGGCGCAGCTGAAAACGGCATCATTCGGACGATCGACAACCGGCCGCAATTCACGGTTACTATACCCCGGTATGCAGATGCGACGGAAGCGCAGATTGCGCAGCGCATCATGCCGGACATCACATGGCACGCGACCTTGCGGGGTGGCGTCCATGGCGTAAGCGTGACCGGTACGCTCAGCATTCGACTTGCCGAGGAGGGCTAAACATGGATATTTACAGCTTTGACAATGTGACTATGCTGGTGGATCAGCGCCCGATCACCGGATACGCCGAAGGCAGCACGGTCAAAATCGAGGACAACGAGGATTCGATCCTGCCCAAGGTAGGGCTGGATGGGTCTGTATCGTATGCGGGAAATTCCAACCGAAGCGCGAAGGTGACGTTCACCTTGTCACAGGATTCCGCATCTCTTCCCTACCTCCGGCGGATCGCCCAGGCACGCAAAACGTTTCCGCTGGTCGTGCGGGACGCAACCACAGGCTCCGGTTTCATCCTGCAATCCGAAAACTGTGCGATCCTTAAAATGCCACCAATCGAGCGCGGCAAGGAGATCAGCGGCGGCGAGATCACGATCTACGTCCCGCGTGCTGATATGCAGTGATGGCCCGCTATCCGGGGCCGCATGACCCATACAAAAACATAAGCGAAAGGTGGTATAGAAGGATGTATCGTACTGAAACAGTAAACGTAAACGGGCAGGAGTTTGAACTGCAGTCTGTCTCCCCGCGCTGGTACTTTGAAACGAACCAGCGCTGCGGCATGTCCGGCGACAACAAGGACGTGCTGCGGTATATGGATACGATGTTCAAGAATGTTGTTGTGACGCCCACGGAGGTCAGCAAAAAAGGCTTCAATTATTTCGATGAGCGAGATGACATCGAAACTGCCGAATTGCTGATCCGTGAGATCGAACGATTTCTTCGCCCGGGAAAGCAGCAGAGAGCAGGCAACGCTGCGGGCGCAGCGCAATAAAGCATTCTGGTTCTTGATTTTCGACAGCGGCGGCCTAACATTTGCGGATTTATCTGCGATGGATGCCGCCGACTATTATGAGTGCCTAGTTGCAAAAGAGCTGTACGTTGCAGCAATTCAGGAGAAAAAATAACGAGAGGGGGCGGTAGTATGACCGATCAGCGTGGGTTGACGTTTGGCGTCCAGTGGGCGATCGATACCGCCCCATTGGATGACACACAGCAAAGACAGGAGCAAATACAGGACGAATCCCAACGTACAGCCGATGCGTTGGAGCAGATAGGCACTAGCATCCAAGGAATCGGCACGCGGGCAGAGACGGCGTTTTCCGGCGTGTCCAACGCCAGTACGGGAATGGGGACGGCGGTACGCAGCGCTCTGTTGGGAAGCATCCGACAAGGAGACAGCCTCGGCAAAACTCTGCGCGCCGGGCTTGGAGCGGCACTGGACAATGCTGCCGCCAAAGCCAAAGGGCTCGGGGCGGGGGCAAAGTCCGTATTTAGCGATATCACGAATGCGATCCGGCATCCCGTGCAGGCAATCAAGGCCACGTTGGGTACGGCGCTGCAGGATGCGGAAAACGATGCGAAAGGCTTAGGCGATCAGGCCGGAAAATCCGGTGATGATCTTGACGAAATGGGCCGTCGCGGCGGTTCTGCCGCCGATACATTAGGAAGTAAATTTGCGTCTGCAATCAAAACGATTGCGGGACTTGCGATAATAAAAAAGGGAATTGATTTACTGAAGGATTTCGTCGGCAGCGCAATTGATGCCGCTGCCAATGCCGAGGAAACGCAATCAAAGTTTGATACTGTTTTTGGCTCTGCGGCTACTGGAGCCGAGACATGGATCGATAACTTCAGTTCTTCGGCGAAGCGATCGAAAGAGGAAATCAAAGGCTTCATGGCCGATTCGCAAGCTATGATGAAGGGCCTCGGCATGGCTGAAGAAGCTGGCGCCGAAATGTCCAAGTCGATCACATCGCTCGCTTACGATCTCGGTAGTTTCCACAATATTTCCGACGAGGATGCTTTTGCAAAGATTCGTTCGGGGCTGATGGGAGAAACTGAGGGCTTGAAATCGCTGGGCATTGTCATGAACGAGGCCGCGATCCAACAATCCATGCTTTCCATGGGCTACCAAGGCAATGCTTCTGAACTGCGCAAGCAGTTTTCGGAGCTGGATGAGGCTACCAAGGCGCAGCTTCGGTTCAATGTTATAGTATCTCAGTCAGGCGACGCACTGACTGACGTCACGCGCACCGCAGGCAGCTACACCAACGGCCTAAAGGGCGTAAAGGGCATGTGGCAGGACTTTATCGCGGGTGCGGGCGCAAAGTTCACACCCGTTTTGACGGAGCTGTTTAATACGATTCTGTCGGCTTGGCCGACAATCGAACCCATGCTGATGCAGTTTGTGGACGTGCTGGCCAACGGGTTTGCGGAAGGCGTCCCCATCCTGATGGAACTTGGCATGACGCTGCTGCCTGTGCTATCCGACGCGCTGAGCGTGATCTTCACGGTGCTGCAGCCGTTGATTCCGATTATATCCATGGTGGCGCAGACCGTGCTGCCGCCGCTGATCAGCGTCATATCGCTGTTGGCACAAACGCTGCTGCCGCCAATCATGCAAATTCTTAATGTGATCTGCACGGCGATCCTGCCGCCAATTATGCCTGTGCTGCAGGTCGTAGCGCAGGCGATCCTGCCGCCAATCGCGCAGCTGTTGGGGCTGATCGCACCTGTGTTGCAGGCGATCGCCCCGATCCTGCAAGTGATCGGGCAGGTGCTTGGCGTCATCGCCGAGGTAGTCGGCACAATCATTGGCTGGATCGCCGACGCTGGAAGCGCGGTGATCAACTGGATCACAGGATTATTTGGCGGCGCATCCGACGTTGCCGACGCAACGGGCACTATCGCGGACAATATGGGGACGATCGCGGATCAGGCAGGGACAGAATTGCCTGAAATGGAAATTCCAACGGTAGAGATCCCGGCCATGGAAATCCCAACCGTGGAGCTGCAGACAGCGGATGCACAAGCGGGGATGGCTGAAATCGGGACAACGTCCGCTGATATGTATCAGGGCATCACACAGGACAGCACGGATGCGTGGGATGCGATGGGCAGCGCGGCTAAGACCGGCGCTGACGGCATCATCCTGCAGTTCAACCGCATCCGGGACGCGGCGGACAGCATCGGCACGGTATCGATCCAAACATCGGTCTCCGGCGTTGGAGCCACTATCCCGCGCAATGCACGCGGCACAGACGACCATCCGGGCGGCTGGACATGGATCAACGACGGCCCCCGCAGCGGCGAGCTTGCTTACCTTCCGGGCGGCACGGCTATTGTACCTGCCGAAAAAGCAGAGCAACTGATCACGCGGGGCAGCGGGAAAGTGCTGCATTTCGCGCCGAATGTCAATATCAACTTGTCGGGCAGCGCATCGGAGGCCGATAAGGCCGAGATCGACGAACGTGTGCGGCGTGTGATCCGGGATGAATATGAGCGTCTGCGTGCAGAAGAAGCTGAACAAGAGGCAATACAGGAGGGAATCGCGTGAGTTACTATCTGACCGGAGACAGCGGGACGGTCGCCTTCCAACCGTTTTCGGGCGTGGTGGAATCTGAGGATGCGACATATAGCAATAAGGTCACCAGCAATCCCATTGAAGGCGGCGCGATCGACGATCACGCAGTAGCCGACCCAGTCAAAGTATCTGTATCAGGTGCCATCACGTCTCCCATAGGCGGTGAGCGGGCAACGTTGATTGCAATGTGCCAAAACCGGGACTTACTCACCTATCGGGGTGAGGATGTGTATAACGATATGCTGATTACATCCTTGTCTATAGGGCGTAGCAAAGCGGCGGGCATAGGCGGTTTTACGTTCAAGCTGACCTTGCAACAGATGCGTTTGACCGGTGCGGCATATGCGCCAGTCATGGCGTTTGCGATGTCCGGATCGGATCGTGCCGCGACTCGCTCTAAAGGCACCGAAAAGAGTGCGAAGGCTGAGGAAAATATCGGGCTGGTCACCGCATCGAGCGGGTATGCGGACTATGTGTCGAGCTTTAACGACCCGCAGCCTAAAAATGGGGGTATCACATCCGCTCGGTCGAATCCTACTTATAGGGGGTACTGATATGCGGATCATGACAGATGCGGTGGCGCGGGCATATATCCCCATCACCGGAGATATGGTGCCATGTACCATGGAAATCAAGTTGACGGATAAGACCTATCGTATGGCCTTCAAATACAATGAAACAGGCGACTTCTTCACGGTGGACTTATCCGTTCCGGTGCCTGATAACGAGGTGCTGTGCTATGGAGAGAGCATCCGATATGGCAAGCCCCTGTTTGAACAGTTTTCAGATGAACGCTATCCCCTTCCCTTGATCATCCCGGCCGCTGCGGACGGCGATCGAATCGACACGATTACATATGGCAACTTTGGCCAGACAGTCAAGCTCTGGCTGGTGGATCGGGGGGACTGACATGCGCTTCTGGAGACGGCAAGCCACGCTGCAGATCGGTAGCAGCCGCTATCTGCTGGACGACTTGCGATTTGGCTTTGAGGTAGTGTCTGAGGATGACGCGGGTGTACCGATCTGCAAACTGGAGGTCTACAACCTGGCTCCATCTACACGTGCAGCCATTGCGAAGGGCGTTCCTGTTATCGTGAATGCCGGGTATCAAGGGGATGTGGGTTCCGTTTTTGTGGGTTCAGTGGCATCCTTCAGTCACGAAGAAGGCGACCTTGACGTTGTGACTAAAATCACGGCGGCGGACAGCCTGCAGCAGTGGCTTGGCGCACATGTAAATAAAAGCTACAAAGGGCCGATTGATGCGCAAACAATACTTGGTGACCTGCTCGCCCTCTTTGGCGTGGAGGTCGGGCTGTGCTTACTGGCTCAAAATCCGACCTATAAGCGCGGGAAGGTCTGCACCGGAAAGCTAAAGGATGTGCTGACCACACTAGTATGCACGGACTGCAAATCGCGTCTAATTCTGCGCACGGGCCAGATTGTGATCGCCCCGCCCGATATGGGCGTGACGACCGGTTATCTGCTTACCCCGCAAACGGGGCTGCTTAAATCATCCAGCAAATCCGAAAGCCAAACGGTGAATACCACCGCAAAAGCAACCAAGAAGACCCGCGCCCAACAAGCGGAAGCTGAAGGTAATGAGAAGCATGAATGTCTTCTGAACTACCATATCGGTGTCGGCGATGTGATCGTAATACAGGATTCGTCCACCTACGGCAGCTATATGGTCAAAAAAGTCACACACAAAGGCGACCGTAGCGGCGACTGGAAAACGATTATGGAGGTGATCCCAGCATGAGCAACCGGGACAATAAGTCTGCACGCGAAGAAAAGCTGGCGGGAAATCTGCGGGTCGCGGAGCTGGTAAAAGTCGTGCGCTTTGATGCACAAACCATGACAATCGACGCACAGCCGCTGGTGCAAGCCAACATAGACGGCGTTATGGCGAACCAGCCGCAGCTTACCGGCGTGCCGGTGGCCGCGCTTTCCATGGGTGATTTTACGATCCGTCCATGGTACAAAAAGGGCGATGTCGGACTGATCGTGATCTGCGACAAGGACATCGATACCGCGCTGGATGGGGAAATTGCGGAACCGGCAACCAGCCGGAATCATGACATTAGCGACGCCGTGTTCATCGGTGGAATCGCAAAGGGCGGCAAAGCGCCGTCCGGCCTGCCATCTGGCGCGCTGGTACTGGCTGCGGGCAGTACTTACATTGCTATAAAGCCAGATGGTGTAGAGATCAGCGGCGCGCTGAAATTGAACGGTGTGGATATGGGCAGCCATACCCATGCCGCACCTGCTGAAGGCGGCGAAACGGGAGGCCCACAATGAACAACTTATACGTAGATGCCGACACGCGCGATCTTGTGATTGCGGATGGCGACATTTTGACTGTGGATGGCGCTGCAGACATCGCGCAGGCTGTGCGCGTAACACTGCAGGCCTGGCTGGGAGACTGGGATCTGGATACCCGGCATGGCACGGACTATCCGCGCATCGTTTCAGATGACAGCGCAACAGATACGGAAATCAAGGAGATCATATCGGCAGCGATTTACCAGGAGCCGACCGTAAAACGAATCAACACGCTGGACATCACGCGCGGCGACCGCGTGGTGTCAGTGCGGTTCACGGCGCAGCTTGCGGACGGTAGCGTAATATCCGGGGAGGTAAACAGCGATGGATGACTGGGGACTTTCGGCAGCGGGATTCCGCAGGCCGAGCTATGCGGAGCTTTTAGATGCGTATGAGCAGCAGGCAAAAGCCAAGTTTGGTAGCGATATCAACCTTTCAGTGCGCAGCATTCTGGGCTTGATGCTCCGAATCTACGCGTGGTTTTCCGGGCTGCTTTGGCAGATCGCGGAGGATGTTTACAACTCGGGATTTGTTGATACTGCGACCGGCATATCGCTTGCGCGCATTGGCGCGATCATAGGAATCCGCCCGTATAGCGCCGCTAAAGCGGTCGGAGAACTGACCTTTACCGGGTCTGCCAGTACGGTGATCCCCAAGGGGCTGATCGTAGCCGCGACCAACAAAGTCCGGTTTGTCACTCTAGTCGACGCCACGATTGGCGCGGACGGGCAGGTAACTGTATCGGCGCAGGCATATGAAGTGGGGCCGGACGGCAATGCAGCCGCCGCAACGATTACGACCATTGTCACGCCCATTGCGGATGTGGATACCGTAACCAACGCGGCTGCCTTCGCTGGCGGCCGAAACCGGGAAACTGAGGGCGAATTCCGCGCCCGTTACTACCGCAGCGTGAAGCGCGCGAGCGGGGCCAACACGGATGCGATCCGTGAAGAAATCCTCACCGTGGCTGGCGTTCAGCATGCGGCTGTACATGAAAACACTACGGGCAGCACAAATGCGGCGGGGCTGCCTGCCCACAGCATTGAGGCCGTCGTGTACGGCGGCCAAGACTTGGCGATCGCAGCCGCAATATGGGCGCGCAAGGCCGCTGGTATCCAGACTTATGGTAGTACCAGCGTAACGATTGTCGACGCATCCGGCAACAGTCAGGTTGTCAAATTCGCGCGCCCAAATCCAGTCAGTGTATGGATGCGAATCAGCAATCTACAGGTCGCAACCGGGTATGTAGCAAGTGATGTGCAGGCGCGCATTCAGGCAGCGCTAATTGCGTACGTTTCCGCGCTGGGCGTCGGCGTCAGCGTGTACTATACGCGATTGATCGAACAGATCAATCAAGTGGGCGGCGTCGTAGACTATACGCTGGCCATAAGCGGCGACGGAATGACTTACGGCACCAGCAATGTGCCTGTATCCTCGCGGCAAACCGCATCTACAGATGGAAACAAGGTGGTGTTTGCGACGTGACGTTGCATGAACGCATGTTAAGCATGCTGACCAGCGCATATAACCGGAATCCGAGTGGAAACATCGGCAAACTTATGGGCATCTTTGCAGATGGTCTCGATATGGTAGATGCTGCCCTGCGGAATGTACGGGAATGGCGCGACCTGAATACAGCCGCAGGCGTCGTGTTGGATCGCATCGGAGACACCTATGGCGTACCGCGCGCGGGGGCGGACGATGCGACCTACCGGCTCATGATCATGACTAAGATGATGGCTGCATATTCGGGTGGCGATCCCGACACGTTGATCCGCGCGGCGGCTGCGCTGATCGGCGTGGACGAATCGGCCGTTATGCTCTCTGAGGGGACGGCGGCGGTCACGATCGCGGTGGATGAACTGGACGTCCCCACGGAGTTTTTCGACCGGCAGGATACGGCCTGCGGCCTGCTGCAACAAGCTGCCGCGGCGGGGATTGCCCTAGTTCTGGAGCTGCAGCAACCGATTTATCAGTCGCTATCTATCGGCCTGATCTTGCATGATGTCGAGACTTTAACCATAAGGCAGGTGAACTAAAAAATGAGCTTTTCGGGTGGACTATATTTGACGACCGCCGGACGGATTGCTTTATCGAAGGTACAGGCCAGCGGCAAAACTTTGAATTTCAGCAAGTTCGCATTCGGAGATGGGCAGTTAAATGGCAGCTTAGAAATCGAACGCACCGCGCTGATAAACCAAAAGGATACGCAGCCCATAACGCGGCTGCGCGTAAATGGTGACAATACGATAACGGTGGGCACCAAACGACCCGGTAATGCCGTTGGCGGCTACTATCTGCGTGAGATCGGGCTTTTCGCTACTGATCCCGATAACAGCAGCGCGGAAATCCTATATGGATATGCCAATGCTGGCAATGACGCTCAGTATCTGCCGACAACAGGCGGTGCCGAAATCGTCGAGAAGACGATTAATGTAATCATATCCATAACCAACGGAACGGTTGTCACAGCAACAGTATCGACCGGAACGGCCGTAACTCCGGAGGAGTTCGCCGCACACGTTGATGACACAGATAATCCGCACGAGGTTTCCGCCCAACAAGTCGGTGCGGCATTGGAAAATCATACCCACGGCAATATAACCAACGACGGCAAGATCGGCACGCTGGCGAACAAAGCCGTATACACGGGCGCGGGTGGTGCGCTGCAGGCGGGTACGCTGCCCGTTGCGGCAGGCGGCACGGGCGGAACGACGGCCGCAGCTGCCAGGGCGGGGATCGGCGCTGCAGCCGCACCCAAAGCCAAGACCGCATCCCTAACGGTCGCCGGGTGGGATTCTTCTGCAAAGACGCAGATGGTAAGCGTTGCGGGCGTTACGGCAAACAGCAATATTATTGTGACCCCTGCTCCTGCATCATATGAAGCGTGGGGCGCTGCGGGTATCCGTGCAACGGCACAAGCTGATGGAACGGTAACGTTCACATGCGACACCGTGCCAACGGAAGCAATCACGGCGCAAATTCTGATCGTGGGGTGATAGCATGATTTTTAATATGGTCAACATCGGGGGCGGCGAGTTACAGTGCATAATGGGAAGTTTTTCTTCTCCATCAAATAAGGAATCACAATCATTTACTGTTTCGGGCGTTACGTTTGAGCCGAAGATTATTGCGATCAGACGTGCATCATCTGCTTACGCCGGCACAAATGATGCCGAAATTATAGATGTCCTGTTTTTTGATGTAGAAAACAGTCGTGTTTTCTGGTTTTATTCCAACCACGGCAGAGATTACACAGGCTCGATGGGACAATGTAATAACGGTTCTGGAACTGTTACAAAAAACGGAAGTTCAGTAACAATAGCATTTTCGGGTTTCGGCGGTTATTTTTCACAATGGGATATGTGGAATGAACACGTGATGTACGGCTCATATGAGTATTATATTTATGGTTAAGGAGGAACAGCATGATTTTTAATATGGTTGGGGGGGGGGTTGACGGATTCGTCAACGGAACCGCAGTTCATTCCAGAACGGAAGGCTTGACAGTAAGTGGCTTGCTTGCACCGCCGAAAATGTGCATTATTTTTCAATTCGGCAATTACGCTCAAAGCAGCTATACCGCATACGCACTTGCTACGAATTGGGACGGCAATGCCTATAATACTACATTTGGTTTTGATGCTGACGGTTACGGATATGAAGAAAGTGCCAGCCCGAAACTTCTAACCGTAACCGCAACATACAACAACGGGATATTTAATATCAAAACAGGATGTTCACGTTGGAACGGCCAACAATGGTATTTTGACCTTGTATATTGACAGGAGGAAACATCATGAATTTTGTACGATGGGTATTTTATGACGCAGGGGGCGTGGTGAAATATGTTGGAATGCAGCAAGGCCGCTTTAACCACGTCTCACCTGAACAAATGGCAGAAGCGGTTGGCGTTGCGGGGTGTAGCTGTCTCGAATGGCGCGAACCAGACCCGGAGATCGAAGCGGCGTTTTCACCCACCGACGCAGACGGCAACCCGCGCATTGTGAACGTTGCCGTGGATGTATCCGGCGAAGCGCCGCGGTTGGTTTTCAGTTATGAAGCCGTGCCGGAGCCGCAGCCGAGCGAAGCGGAAGATATGGAGGCAGCGCTTGCGCTGCTTGGCGTGGAGCCGCAGGAAGGGGCATAACATGGGAAGATGGTTAGACAGTGCGCGTGCAGTACGCGCGGCAATGGATACTGCGGCAGCGGCACTTACGGACGAAACGGCGCTTGGCGCAATGGCGATTTATCCGGCGTGGGAGATCGGTAAGGCATATGCCGTAAACGACCGCAGACGGTACGGCGTGAACCTGTACAAGTGCGTACAGGCGCACACATCGCAAGCGGACTGGACACCCGATGTCGTTCCTGCGCTGTGGGTGAAAATCAGCACGGAGGAATGGCCTGAATGGG